>WNGF01000761.1_pt1 | contig 140857 bp, 120 predicted proteins | sample 5400641 | NCBI WGS metagenome assembly WNGF01 (sample SAMN13153371, study PRJNA577476) | soil metagenome | isolation source: 80 cm soil or saprolite under grassland replicate 2 | place: USA:California | collected 2016-06-15 | reverse complement strand
CGGCGCGGCGTGCCTGTCCTACGGCCCGTGCGGCGGCTCCGCACGGCGCGCCCACAGGTAGATCCGCTCCGTCTCGACCTCGACGCCCTTGTAGGCAGGCCGCGTCAGCGCCTCGACCAGCTCGAAGCCGGCGGCGCGCACCGCGCCGCCAAGCGCCTCCGGCTCGAAGAAGACGAAATCCAGCCGGATGCCGATGCCCCACAGCTCGTCGAGGTGCACCGTCTGGCTGCCGCGGTGGACCGCGACCAGCAGCGGCGCGCCCGGTTGCAGCACCCGCGCGATCTCACCCAAGGCGCGGCCCAGCTCCGCCGGAGAGAAGTGGATCAGCGAGTAGAACACGACGCCGCCCGCGGCGCTGGCGTCGCCCAGGTCGAGCGACCGCATGTCGCCAACGCGGAAGTCGACCTCGGGGGCGCGGCCGCGCGCGGTCTGGATCATGCCAGGCGACAGGTCGACGCCGACGACCTTCACGTCCCGCTGCTGCAGGTACCGCGCGACGTGTCCCGGCCCGCACCCCAGGTCGAGGACGACGCCGTGGCCGCGTACCTGGTCCGCGAAGCGGTCGAGGAGGGCCCGGTCGAACGGCCTGGGTCAAGAACCTCCAGCGGGATCCGGCCGTCCAGGTCCGCATCGGTACCCACCGGTTCACGGGCCGGCGGGTGGTGAATTCCGCGGTGCGGCGGTCACAACTGGAGCAAGACGCGGGCAAGGCCCGCTGCCGGCGAGCACGCCTCTGTAGCCGTCGCGGAGCTGCTCCAGCAGGCGGGTGGACCCCCCGATGTCGGTGAACAGGAAGGTCACGGTGCCGGTGGGAAGGCGCGCGCTCATGAGGTCGCCCGCAGGAAGGTGAGCACCGCGAGCACCCGCCGATGGTAGGCGTGGACCTCTGCGATGCCGAGTTTGAAGAAGATCTGCCGGATGTGGGCCTCCATCGTCTTGGGGCTGAGGAAGAGCCTGGCGCAGATACCGCCGTTGGAGTGCCCCTCCGCCATGAGCGACAGTACCTCTCGCTCCCGGTCGTGAGCGCGGCCAGCGGCCCGGCGCGCCGGCGATCCATGAGCCGCGCCACGATTGTGGGGTCGATGACGCATTCCCCCTCCGCGATGCGCTGGAGCGCGTAGGCGAGCACCGCGATGTCGGACACCCGCTCCTTCAACAGGTACCCGACGCGGGTCGGGTGCTGCTCGACGAGCCGCGCGGCATAGCGCAACTCAAGGTACTGCGACAACACCAGCACGCCGATCTCGTGCACGGGATCTCCACCCGGATCACCGTGCCAGTTTCCCCGTTGCGCTGGCTGTGAAGGCGGCCGTCGACCGCGCCGACCCGGTCGGCGATCTCGGTGAGGCTGCCGGTCTCCTGCCCGCCGTCGTAGCCGATCCGGCGACCCAGAGCGCGGCGACGCTACGGGCGGGCGGGGCCGGCGCCATCAGGGCAGCCCCTGAGATCACGGGGCTGGGGGCAATCTCAGGGCTGACCCTGCCGGATCCGGCGACCGGGTCCGTTTCGGCTTCCACTATTTCAACAACGACCGCGACATGTGGACCACCCTCCGCCGAGGTGGCGCCCGTCGCGCATCGACCCTGGCTCTGGCGATCGAGCGGACCAGCCGAACCGTGCAGCGCCGCGCTCGTAGCAGGCACGCAGCGTTGCTCGCCCATGCCCGTCCGGTCTGCGGGTTGCGCGTCGACGGGATCTCCGATGCCGCTATGCCCGCGGCCTCCGCGTGCCCCGGGCCCGGCGCTCAGGAACGGTCCGCGCCGGCCGCCACCCGGCGCGGCGGCGGGATCGAGACCGGGCAGCTCATGCAGGGCTCGTGCTCCTCGGGACGCGGCTCGGCGGGCGCGGCCGTCTCGCCGGGACGGCGGACGCCGCGGATGGTGGCGAACGCGAGCAGCCCGCCGGCGGCGCACAAGGCACCGGCCAGGAGCATGGCGACCCGGAAGCCGCGGTTGAACTGGTGCGGGTCCAGGGCGCCGGCCCCGGAGATGCCCGCTGCCACGGGCAGCACCGCCACCGCGAACAGCCCCGCCACCCTGGCCACGGAGTTGTTGACCGCGCTGGCCACGCCAGCGTGGTCGGCGCTGGCCGCGGCGAGCACCGTGGAGGTCAGCGGGGCCACGGTGAGCGACAGGCCGAGCGAGAACACGAGCACGCCGGGCAGGGCGCCGGCCACGTAGCTGGCGCCGGGCTCGACCTGTACCAGCAGCGCGAGCCCGATGCCGGCCACGATCGGGCCGATGGTCATGGGCAGGCGCGGGCCGATCCGCTGGGCGAGCCGGCCGGCCCGGGCCGAGAGCAGCAGCATCAGCACGGTGACCGGGATGAGGGCCACGCCCGAGGCCAGCGGGGAGTAGCCGAGCACGCGCTGCAGCTGGATTGGGAGCAGGAACAGAGCCCCGCCCAGGGCGCCGTAGACCACGAAAGTGACCAGGTTGGCCGCGGTGAACTGGCGCGACCGGAACAGGTCGAGGGGCAGCATGGGGTGGGGGCTGCGCCGCTCGACCACGACGAAGGCCACCAGGGCGGCGACCCCGCCGAGGCCGGCGGCCAGGATGGCGGGCGCGGTCCAGCCCTCGGCCGGCCCGTCGGTGAGCGCGTAGATGACCCCGGCCAGCCCGACCATGGCCAGGGCGGCGCCGAGGTAGTCGAGCCCGCGGGCGGCGTTGCGGTCGCGGGACTCGGGCACGTGGCGTTGCGCGATCCAGACCACCGCGGCGGCCAAGGGCAGGTTGATGAAGAAGATCAGCCGCCAGCTGACCGCCTCGACCAGCCAGCCGCCCAGGAACGGCCCGATCGCCGTGGTCACCCCGCTCAGGCCCGACCAGGCGCCGATCGCCGCGCCGCGGTCGTCGGGATGGAAGCTGGCCTCGATGATCGCAAGGCTGCCCGGGGTCAGCAGCGCCGCGCCCACGCCCTGGAGGGCGCGGGCGGCCACCAAGGTCCCGGCGTTGGGCGCCAGGCCGCACAGCAGCGAGGCGACCGCGAACCAGGCCACCCCGATGACGAACACCCGCCGCCGGCCGTAGTGGTCGCCAAGGGAGCCGCCGAGCAGCAGCAGCCCAGCCAGGGTGAGGGTGTAGGCGTTCACCACCCACTGCAGGGTGGAGATGCCGGCGCCGAGCTCCCGGCCGATGGTGGGCAGGGCCACGTTGACCACGGTTGCGTCCAGGAACGCGATGCCCGAGCCGAGCACGGTGGCGAGCAGCACCCACCGCCCGGCCGGCGACGCGTAGCGGACCCACTCCTGCGTGCCCTGGTCGGGCACCTGGGCGGTGCCCGGCGTCGCCCCAGGCGTCCGGGCCGGGTCCGAGGTCACGCCGGGCGTCCGAGGCGGATCCGCGCGGCCCCCACCGCACGGGCAGAGTCGGGGGTCCGGTCGTCCCTGTGGTCGGTCATGACGCCATCCCTTCGCTGTCGGTCTTCCGGGAGCCCGGCACTGGCAACCGGATGGTCGCTCCCGCTCGACCCGGTCGCAGGTCCCGCGCCCCCATGGTCGGCCCCAGGGAGCCTCGCTTCAAGGCGAAACGCCACCGGGCGCGCTGCGCGTCGCTGACGGCCAGGAGGTGACGATGACCGCCCCTCGCGCGTGAGGCTTCGCCGCCACAGCGGCTCCCCGTCGTCCTCCCCGGCATGCGCGTACTTGCGGATCGCGACGAACCCCACCCCAGGGTGGAGCGCCACCAGCGGCCCCAGCAGCATGCCCAACGACTGGATTCGCCACCACCGTGGGCTGCTCTGCGTGCAGGCCGGCCAGCGTCTTCGCGCCACACGCTGTCACCCGCTCGCAACGGTAAGCAGGTACCCCTGGCGAGGTAGGTGACCTTGGCGGGGCTACGGCGGCTGGAGTAGGGCAGGAGCCGCCCACTGGTCGACGACACGACCTCGTCCACGGCGCCACGATCCATGTGCACGACGATTGCGCGCGCGTCCTTCCGTTCTCCGCGGTGCGGATGCCCGCGGCTGGCGGTGGCGGGTCGCCACTGCGCGCGTGACGTGGATCCGCTCTCGAAAGAGGGAAGGCGACATGGCAAGACGAACCATCACAGTCGTCCTGGCGGCACTCCTGGCACTCACCGGCCTGTTCGCGGGTTCGGTCGCCGCGTCCGCGGACGACGTCAAGCACGAGGCAGGCGAGCTCGACGGCGTTCCGTACCGGGTCGAGGTCCCCGCGGACTGGAACGGCACGCTGCTACTGTTCAGCGGCGTCCTCTACAACGGACAGCTTGGCTTGGCTACCTACCCTGCCACCGAGCAGTGGGCGCTCGGCCACGGCTACGCACTGGCCGGCACGCCCAAGAGCTGGGACATCGGGGCAGGGGTGCGCAGCCAGCTCGCGCTACTCGACTGGTTCGACCACCACGTCGGCACCCCACGCCACACGGTGTCGTGGGGCACGTCTCTGGGCGGGCTGACCGCGGTGGTGCCGGCCGAGCGCAACCCCAGCCGAGTCGACGGCGTCGTCTCGCTGTGCGGACCGCTGGCCGGAACGGTGAGCACGTGGAACGGCTTCCTCGATCTCAACTTCGCGATCAAGACCCTGCTGGCCCCCGGCAGCGACCTCCAGTTGGTGCACCTCAGCGACCCGGCTGGCGACCAGCAGAAGCTCCAGCAGATCGTCGAGGGTGCCCTGGCCACTCCGCGCGGCCGTGCACGGCTGGCGCTCGCCAACGCGCTCGCAGACGTGCCCGGCTGGTTCACGGCGCTGCAGCCGCGCTCCAGCGACGTCGAGACGCAAGTCCGCCAGCAGGGCGCCTTCGACATCGCCGCCTTCGACATCACCGGCGGCGGCATGCGGGCCGACATCGAACGACAGGCCGGCGGCAACCCCTCGTGGAACGTCGGGGTCGACTACCGCGGCCTGCTGGCGCACTCGAGTGAGCGGCGGCTGGTTCAGCAGGCCTACCGCCAAGCGGGCAGCGACCTGCCGGCCGATCTCGACCGGCTCGCCAACGCCCCCCGGATCCGGCCCGACGAGCGCGCGGTCACGTACCTGGCGCGCTACGGGACCCCCCGCGGCACAACGCCCACGCCGGTGGTCACCTTGCACACCACCGGCGATGTGCTCGCCGTATCCGAGCACGAACGACGCTACGCCGAGCAGGTGCGCCGCTCCGGCGACCCGGCCGAGGTGCGGCAATTGTTCTCGGTGGGCGGTGTCCAGCCCGCGTTCGTGCCATACACCCCTGGGCAGTTCCTGCGGCCGTTCCAGTCGTGAGCCGTGCGCAGCCCGGTCGCTGACGACGGCTCCCAGTGGTCGCGACGGGCGTAGCGCGGCTGCCATAGACGGCGGTAGACCAGCCGCATAGGAAGGTACTGCCAAGGAACCCCCGACGACTACGTGCACGGTCGGCATCAGCCGTATCGCTGGCCGTTCAGCTTGATCCAACCGCCCTCGTGGGTGCCGGTGGCGTGATGGGTGTAGTGGATGACCGGGTAGCCGGGGTCAGGCTCGAACTGGCCGTGGACGATCACCGTGGCGCCAACCACCAGCGGCGCCCGCGGCGCCAAGATGAGGTTGTGGTCCACCTCCACCACCCGTCCAGCGACCTCCAGGCGAAAGCGTTCGTGGCGGCCCTCGGGGCCCTCGGCGTCGGGCAGTACCGCGACGACCTGGCCTTGGACGGTCACCTCAGCGGGCCGGCCGGCCGCGACCGCGGCGACCAGGGCGTCGTTGTCGGGCCGTGGGTCGCCGCAACCAGCGAGCAGCAATGCCAGCAGCAGGCCGCTGAGCGCGGCGACGCGGGAGCCGAGCGCGGTCTGCATACGACCATTCTGCGCCCGCAGGTGCGTACTGCGTCAACGGAGCTCACGGCGCCTTGGTGGACCATCCAGATCGTCGCGGCCAGTGGCACAACAACGCCGAGACCGGCTCCGACCCGCCCATGCACTCGACGTTGCCCATGGGCTTGGGCTGCCACGAGCCATCGATGGCAGGGTTATCGCGCCCACACCCTCGGGTCCGGCGCAAAGCAGGTGAGCTGGATTCAGGTCAGACCACGTTCAGCTCAGGCCGGCCCGTCCCCTGGTGGAAGCGATCCACGGCCAGGGGTGAGACGTCGACTGGCGGTCGTCTGCCAAGGAACAGGTCCCGCACGACCTCGCCGACAGCGGGGCTCTGCAGGAAGCCGTGCCCAGAGAAGCCGGCCGCATACAGCAGCCGGGTAGGCCGCGGCGCCTCGCCGATCAGGGCGTTGTGGTCACGGGTGACCTCGTACAGACCGGCCCACCCGCCAGCGACGCCGACGTCGGCAAGCGACGGGGCCCGCCGGGCGATGATCTCGGCCAGCCGCGGGATCCAGGCGTCATCGCGGTTGAGGTTGAAGCCAGGGGGCTCGTCGTCGAGCGACATGCCCATCAGCAGCCCGGGGCCTTCCCGATGGAAGTAGAAGCTCGACGCAAAGTCGATGGTCATCGGCTGGCGCTCGGGCAGGCCCGGCACAGGCTCGGTCAGCAGCACCTGGCGGCGGTAGGGCGTGACCGGCAGATCGACGCCGACCATGGCGCCGACCCGGCGGGACCAAGCGCCGGCGGCGCAGACAAGCGCGGGCGTCTCGATCACCCCCTTGGAGGTGACCGCGGCGCGGATGGCCTCGCCGCGCAGGCGCACGTCCAGCAGCTCGCAGGCGGTCTCGATGTGGACCCCGTGGCGGCGCGCGCCGGTGGCATACCCTTGGACGACCGCCTCTGGGGTGGCCAGGCCGTCGTCCGGGGAGAAGGCAGCGGCGAGCAGGCCGTCGGTGTTGATCAGCGGCGACAGCCGCCTGGCCTCGCCCGGGTCGATGAGCCGGCTCGGCACACCGAGCTGGCGCTGCAGCGCGATGCTCCGCTCGAATGCGGTCACGTCCTCGGGCCGGCTGAGCAGGAACAGGTAGCCGACCGGGCGGAAGTCGATCTCCTGGCCGGGCCGGGCGCCGAAGTCGGCGAACGCCCGCAGGCTGCGGGCGCCGAGCTGAATGTTGAGCGCGTCGGAGAACTGCGCCCGCACGCCGCCGGCGGCCTTGCTGGTGGAGCCGGCGCCGAGTTCGTCGCGCTCGATCAGCACTACCTCCGGGACGCCGGCCTCGGCGAGGTGGAAGGCGATACTGGTGCCGATCACGCCGCCGCCCACCACCACCACGCTCGCCCGCCTCGGGAGGCCGCTCCCCGGTCGGGTTACAACGGTGGACATTTGGCGCGGCCTCCCCGCACGGCCGGTCATCGCCCGGTGCGACACCCAAGGCTCCGGCAACCTACCACGCCGGACAGCGAGATGCCCGACCTTTACTCGACGCCTGGTCATCGATGGTGGCTTCAGGGTCGGTGGCGGCGGCACCGCCATCTCGACCAGCGGGCCAGGGGAAATCTTGATATCTTAGTATCACTATGGCAACGGAGCGGTCCGCGGAGACCAAGAACATCATGCTGCGCCTGGACCCAGAGCTGGCCGAGCGGCTCCGGGTCGTCGCCGACGTCGAGGGCCGCTCGGTCTCCGACGTGCTACGCGAGGCGGTCGCCAAGCTGATCGAGCAGCGCCGCAAGGACAAGCGCTTCATCAGGCTGCTCGAGGAGAACCTCGCCAGGCACCAGCGCCTGCTCAAGGCGCTGCGCGACCAGGACGGCGGCTCGTGATCTCGCTGGACCTCGCCGGCCTGGTCCTGGTCGCCAGCCGCACGCTGGACCTCGACGAGGAGGCGGTGCTGGGGTTGGCCGACCTCGACGCGGCCGAGTCGGTCCTGACCCTGGTCCGGGGCTGCCGCGGCGGCCTTGCCCAGCAGGCGGCCATGCTGCTGGTCGGGCTGGCGCGCCGCCGGGTGTTCGGGCCGCGCAGCGCCGAGGTGGCGGTGGTGGCCGCCCTGCAGTTGCTGGCCCTGAACGGGCAGGAGGTCGGCGACCTGGGCTCGTCAGCGGCGGTGCGGGAGCTGGTCGCCGGCATCGCCGCCGGCCAACTCGGCACCGACGAGCTGGCGGCCTGGCTGGTGCGGCGGCTGCGGCCAGCCGTGGCGGCGCCGCGGGCAGGGCGGCTGCTGTCATGGCGCCTCAAGAGCCTCAGGAACCCAAAAGACCCGAGGTCTGCCGACGATCGGATGGAGGACGGGATGTTCGAACGGTTTACCAACCGGGCCAGGAACGTGGTCAAGCTCGCGCAGGAGGATGCGCGGCGCCTGGACCACGGCCACATCGGCACCGAGCACCTGCTGCTCGGCCTGCTCGGCGAGCCCGAGGGCGTCGGCGCCAAGGCACTGGTCGCGCTCGGCGTGTCGCTGGAGGCGATGCGCGCGGACGTGGAGCGGATCGTCGGCAGGGGCGAGGGCGCGCCGACCGGCCACATCCCGTTCACGCGCAGGGCCAAGAAGGTCCTGGAGCTGTCGCTGCGCGAGGCGCTGAAGCTTCACCACAACTACATCGGCACCGAGCACATCGTGCTCGGGCTGGTCCGCGAGGGCGAGGGCGTGGCCGCCAAGATCCTGGTCGAGTCCGGCGCCGACCTTTCCGAGGTCCGGCAGGAGGTGCTGCGCCTGCTGTCGACCGGCGCCGGCGACCGGGCCGGCGCGGAACCGCCCAAGGAGCGCCTGATCGCCGATATCGAGGCCCTCTACGAGGAGATCGTGCGGCTGGCCACGGAAGTCGACCGCCTCACCGCGCTGCTGCGCGAGCACGGCATCGAGCCGGACGGGGGCACCGCACGCTCGGCCTGACCTCCTCCTACGGTTACGTGCCGTCTTCTCGCGTTACTCCAAGTTGGTACATCATGTCCAGGTACAGACAGAACCATGGCAACCATCGGACCCAGCGGGCGAAGGAGTATCGGCATGACCGAAACCGCCGTTCAGATCTCCGGCTACATCCCTGGCACCTACAAGCTCGACCCTGTCCACTCCGATGTGGCCTTCACCGTCCGCCACATGATGGTCAGCAAGGTCCGCGGCCACTTCACCAAGGTGGAGGCCGACATCGTGCTCGCCCCCAACCCGCTGGACTCCTCCGCCACCGCCACGATCGACCCCAACTCGATCGACACCAATAACCCAATGCGCGACGACGACCTGCGCTCGTCCAACTTCTTCGAGGTCGACAAGTACCCGACGATCAATTTCCGCTCGACCGGCGTCCGCCACACCGAAGACGGGTTCGACCTCGACGGCGAGCTGACGATCCACGGGGTGACCCGGCCGGTGACGCTCGCCGTGGACGTGAACGGGTTCACCAAGGACCCCTATGGCACCACCCGAGCCGGGTTCTCGGCCACGAGCGAGATCGACCGGAAGGACTTCAACATCACCACCAACATCCCCATGGACGGTGGCGGCGTGGTGATCGGCGACACGATCCAGCTCTTCATCGAGGTCGAGGCGATCCTGCAGCAACCAGCCGAGGCATGACGGCTTGGCACGCAGCGCGCGCTGCTCAGCGGCCGGAGGGTTGGTTGGGATCTTCTGCACGCAGCTCACCGAGGTCACGTAGGACCACGGCGAGATCGCTCCAGTAGACCACCTCTCGCATCAGCGGGTGGGAGAAACGGTACAGGCCGATCGTGCCCGGCTCCTCGGTCACGACCCCGAGTTCGACGGCCTCCGAGAGCGCGCCGAGGACCGGCTGCATCGGGAGGCCGCAGGCGGCCCCGAGCAGCGACAGGTCGAAGGCCCGGCCCAGGGCGGTGCTCTGCCAACGCGCTGTGACCGCGAACCAGCCCAGCTCGGAAAGACTCGCTACATCCCTCAGCGGGGCATAACTATCGTATGATTCGCCACCGGTTCGTAGCCGGTCATCGGCTTGAAGGGGCTGTGGCGTGGGCTGGCACTGGTATTTCAGCGCGCTCGCGCTAGGCGGGGGAACCTGCCTGGCCGTCTACGCCTTCTACGTCTGGCGGCGCCGGCGGGCGACGGCCGCGGCGAGCCTGGCCGTCGTGCTGGCCGCCGCCGGCTGGTGGGGCCTTGCCTACGCCATCGAACTGGCAGCCAGCCGGCTGTCCACCAGGCTGCTCTGGGGCGACGCCAAGTGGCTTGGCATCTGCCTGCTTCCCCCGGCGTGGTTCGCGTTCGTCATGCAATACACCGGGCGAGCGCGGTGGGTGAACCGGTCCACGATGGCCGCCCTGGCGATCCCACCCGCAGCGGTGATCGTGCTGCTCGCCAACCAGGCCACCCACGACCTGGTGCGCTACTACCCGCCCTCGGCGGCCACCGATCCGACGGATGCCATCGCCCAGGTGGGGCCGCTGTTCTGGCCATTCCTGGTCTATGCCGACCTGGTCGTGTGGGGCTGCACGGCGCTGTTCGTCTGGACGCTTGGACGTCTGTCACGCTTGTACTGGCGGCAGAGCCTGCTGCTCATCGTCACGGTGCTGCTGCCCTTCCTCGCCAACGTGCTGCACAACCTCAACGTCGGACCGTTCGGGCGGGTGGAGCTGACACCATTCCTGTTCGTACTGACCGGCACGGTGCTGGTGTGGGGCATCTTCCGTTTCCGCATGCTCGACCTGGCCCCGATGGCGCGCGGCCGGATCTTTCAGATCATGCATGACGCGGTCGTGGTGCTCGACCCGTACGCACGGGTGGTGGATGCCAACCTGGCCGCCGAGCGGCTCATCGGCCAGCCGGTCGGCCGGGCCGTCGGGCAGCCGCTCGAGCAGTTGGTGCCGGGGTGGGCCATCGCGATCTCCCGGCGGCGCAACGCCTCCACCTCAAGCGACAACTCCTGTGGCGAGGCGATCATCGCCGGACGGGCGTACGAGCTGACCGTATCCGCCCTGCGCGACCGGCAGGGGCAACCGGCCGGAGAACTGCTCATAGCGCGTGACATCGGCGACCGTCGGCAGGCTGAGCAAGACCTCCTCAACAGCTTGGCGAGGGAACAGGCAGCGACCGAGCGCCTGACGGTCGCCTTGCGGCAGGAGCAGGCCGCCACCGAGCGCCTCCGCGCGCTGGACGAGATGAAGGACGCGTTCCTCCAGACCGTCTCCCACGACCTGCGCACCCCGCTCACGTCGGTGCTGGGGATCGCGGTGACCCTGCACCGCGGCCACCAGCTGCTGCCCGTCAGCGAGGTCCGCGACCTGCTCGGCCGGCTCGAGGGCAACGCGCGCAAGCTCGACCGCCTCCTGACCAACCTGCTCGATCTCGAGCGCCTGGCCCGAGGCACCATCAACCCCGACCGCCGACGCGTCGATCTTGGTGAGCTGGTCAGCCGGATCGTCAAAGATGCGGCGCCGGAGCTGCTCGGCGAGCGTCCCATCAGCCTGGAGACCTCGCCCGTGCTGGTCGCGGTCGACGCGCCCAAGGTCGAGCGGATCGTGGAGAACCTGCTTGCCAACGCGGCTCGGCACACCCAGGCGGACACGCCGGTCTGGGTGCGAGTCGAGGCGTGTGACGGGGGCGCGCTCATCGTCGTCGAGGACGCCGGACCCGGCGTGCCGGCCGAGGTGCGTCAGGCGATCTTCCAGCCGTTCCGGCAGGGACCGAGCATCACGGCCCACGCACCCGGGTCCGGCATCGGCCTGGCGCTGGTGGCCCACTTTGCGGCCATGCACAGCGGCCAGGCCTGGGTACAGGAGCGACCTCAGGGCGGTGCCTCGTTTCGAGTGTTCCTGCCCGACGTCCACGACCCGGAGGCCGCGACCATGTTCTTCTTCCCCAGCAACTGAGCGGCGACCGTACGTTCCCGGGGGCCCGCCGCGTGTCATGATCGACGCGCGGGAGCGGACAGGACCGCAGGTGAGGAGCTGCGATGGCACCGCGGCGACAGAAGGTGGCGACGGTGAACCGCCTCATGGCAGTCCTGGACAATGCGGAAGCCGGCACGATGGCAACGAACGAGCTCATCCGCGCCGGCTTCGTCCGGGAGGCGATCGCGGTCCTGCTGGGCAACCAGGACGCGGACCGTATTGACAGCCTGGGAAAGGTCCGCGGGCGCTGGACACGGGCCTGGCGCCTGCTGCAGTTCACGCAGGCGGACCAGATGGTCGACCTCGTGGTCTACGAGGCGGCCCTGCGAGACGGCCGCACCGTCATCGCGGTTCATGCGCCACGGATGAAGGACAGGGATCGGGCCAAACTGGTGCTTGATGCTGCGGGCGCGCACTTCATGAACTTCTTCGGGCGGATCGCGACGGAGGACATCTCGCGCTGGCGTGGCAAGGAGCTGCCGATTCCGCCGTATCTCCGCCGCTGAGCCCCTCGTCCGGGACGGCCTCACCGGGGCGTCCGCGTTGGTGATCTCCCAGCCGAAGAGCCCAGAGTAGAGGTGCGGCGGCCGGTTATGACCGCGCCGACCCGGCTGACGCCCTCGTCGAAGAACGCGGCGCTTGGCGCCGCCAGCTTGAACGAGGGGAAGTGGCGGCTCGGCGTGTCGCCGTCGGTGTACCAGGCAAACAGCCGCGCGCCGCCCGCGCCCAGGGGTTGCTCGTGAGATCTCTGTCCACCAGGGCAGCGTGACAGTCAGGTCAGGTGCCGGCTCGCCGGCGCGATCGTGACCGTGCGGCTGCTGGTGTACAGGTCACGCGCGGCCTTGCCCTGCTCGCGAGGGCCGAAGCTGGAGTCCTTCTCCCCCCCGAAGGGCAGGTAGAAGTCGACCCCCGTGGTGGGCGCGTTGACCTTCACCAGGCCGCTGTCGACCTCGTCGAGCAGCGCCAGGACGCGGTCGAGGTCGCGGCTGAAGACGGCGGTCACCAGTCCGTAGCGCACCCCGTTGGCCAGCCGCACGGCCTCGGCCTCGTCGGCCGCGGTCAGGACCGCGCAGATCGGGCCGAAGACCTCCTCCTGCGCCAGCCGATGGCCGGGATCGAGCCCGTCGACCACGGTCGGCTGGACGAACCAGCCGGGCCCCTCCCCGCCGGCGCCGCCGACCAGCACCCGCCCACCCTCGCCCCGCGCCTCGTCGGCGGCGGCCAGCACCGCGTCCCTGGCGGCCTCGGTGATGACCGGGCCGACCGCGATCCCCTCGCGCTGCGGGTCGCCGATCCCCAGCGAGCGCACCGCCTCGACGAAGGGGTCCAGGAAGCGGTCGGGCTCGCCGACGACGATGACCCTGCTGGTGGCGGTGCACTTCTGCCCCGCGTAGCCCATGGCCGCCTCCGCCACCTGCACCGCGGCGCGCCGCAGGTCGGCGTCGGCCAGCACGATCGAGGCGTTCTGCCCGCCCATCTCGGCCTGCACCGGCACGCCACGGCCGCTGGCCCTGCGCGCCACCTCCTGGCCGACCCGCACCGAGCCGGTGAAGGAGACCACGTCGGCGCTGTCCACCAGCGCGGTCCCCGTGTCGACCTCGCCGGGGACGATGTGCAGCAGGCCCTCGGGCAGGAAGCGGCCGAGCAGCTCGCCGAGCCACAGCCCGCAGGCGGTCGCCTCCGGTGAGGGCTTGAGCACCACGCCGTTGCCGTACGCCAGCGCTGGCGCGGCCTTCCAGAGCGGGATGGCGACCGGGAAGTTCCACGGCGTGATCAGCCCGGCCACCCCTCGCGGGCGGCGCTGGCTGAACAGCAGCCCCGCCGTGGACGGGGCGTGCAGCTCGCCGATCGGGTCGAACACCTGCTGGGCGTAGTAGTGCAGGATCGCCACGCCGCGGCCGACCTCGGCGCGGGCCTCGCCGATCGGCTTGCCGACCTCGCGGACGACCAGCCTTGCGGCCTCCTCGGTCCCGGCGGCCAGCGCCTCGCCGGCGGCCCGCAGCGCGGCGGCGCGCTCTGCCGCGGGGGCGCGGCCCCAGGAGCGCGCCGCCGCCCGCGCGGTGTCCACCATGGCGGCCACCTGCTCCGGCGCGGCGGCCGGCACCTCCACCACGACGTCGTCCGGCCGCTGCGGCGAGCTGCTCCTGACCAGTCCGTCTCGGGTCACTGCGCCTCCTCCTCCTGGTCAGTGGCCCCGGAAGGCCTCCTCGAGCCACCAGGAGCCGTGGTCGCTCACGACCTTCGCGTCGATCACCAGCGGCTTGTCACGCGGACCCTTGACCCAGTCGGCAACGGTCTTCAGGTCGTCGGTGGAGCGCACGGTCACGCCCTCGCAGCCGAAGCCGCGGCCGATCGAGGCGATGTCGGTCGGCGGGAACCTGACCGTGTCGAGCGGGTACCCCTCGGGCCCGAAATGGTGCACCTCGGCTCCGTACGCCTCGTCGTCGTAGATCACGATCACCATCGGCAGGTCGAGCCGCACGACCGTCTCCAGCTCGGCGATGGCCATCAGCGCGCCGCCGTCGCCGAGCGCCGCGACCGGCAGCCGGTGCGGCTGCGCCAGCGCCGCGCCGACGGCGGTGAACAGGCCGAGCCCGATCGACTGGAACGCCTGGGTGAAGCAGAAGCCGTCGTCGTCCGGCACCGACAGGTACATGCTCGGGTAGCCCATGAAGTTGCCCGAGTCGATCGCCACCACCCGCTCGGCGGGAAGCAGGTCGTCGAGCGCGATCGAGAGGGTGCGCGGGTCGATGCGGCCGCCGCCGCTCTCGTCCTCGTAGGGCACGTCGCGCAGGCGGCTCTCGCGGGCGATGCGCTGACGCAGGCCGTCCGAGCGGTAGCCGGAGGTGGCGAAGCCGGACGCCTCGAGCTCGTCGGCCACGGCCAGCGCGGTCTGGTCGACGTCGCCGATCACCCCGATGTTGACCGGCCGGTGCGCGCCGATCGCGTCGATATCCAGGTCGACCTGGACCACCGTGGCGTCGGGGCCGATCAGCGTGCCGTGGCGCATGGTCCACATGTTGAGCGCGCAGCCCCAGCCGACCACGAGATCGGCGCCGCGGATCAGCTCGGCGGTGATCGGCGACGCGAAGCCGCCACTGACGTCGAGGTACCACGGGTTGCCGTTGAACAGGCCCTTCGCCACCGCTGAGGTGGCCAGCAGTGCCCCGCTCGCGTCCGCCAGCCGCTCCAGCGAGGCGCGCGCCCGCGCGATGCGGGCGCCGCGTCCCGCGACGAAGACCGGTCGCTGCGACCGGGTCAGCGCGTCGGCGAGCTCGGTCACCGCCTCCGGCGCGGGCCGTGGGGGCTTGAGCGCGGGCACAGGGCCGCTCACCGCGGTCGCCCCCTCGGGGCACTCGGCGGCCTGAATGTCGAGCGGCAGGTTGAGCACGACCGTGCGCCGCTGGCCCGCGGCGGCCCGGTACGCGCGCGCGGCGTCGGCCACGGCTGTCTGCGGCGAGTGGATGCGCTCCGGCAGCGCGCCGACCGCGCTGGCGAGCGCGTCCTGGTCGACGCGGAAGTTCGAGCGGACCGCGGCGGCGGCGGTGTCGGCCGCGAGCACCAGCAGGGGCGTGCGGCTCTTGGCCGCCTCGGCGATGCCGGTCATGGCGTTGGTGAGGCCGCAGCCCTGGTGCAGCGAGATCGCGCCGACCTTGCGGCTGGTCCGTGCGTAGGCGTCGGCCATGGTGGCGGCGCCGCACTCGTGCCGGGTGGCGACGAAGCGCGCGCCGCCGGCGATCAGGGCGTTGGTGACGTGGAAGTTGCCGCTGCCGACCACGCCGAAGACGGTGTCGATGCCGAGCAGGGCGAGGGCTCTGCCAACGGCCTCGGCGACGAGCATGGGAGCCTCCCGGGGGTCAGCGCTCGACCAGAGCGAGCACGCGGGTGGGGCTGCCGGAGCCGCCCACGATCGGCAACGGGCCAGCGATCACCACCGAGCCCTGCGGGGGCAGCTTGGCAAGGTTCTGTAGCTGCGTCAGCCCGTACCGGTTGGCGCCCAGCAGGAACCTGTGGCACGGGAAGGGGGGGTCGAAGCCGGCGGCGGCGCCCGCGTCGGTTCCGACGGTCTCGACGCCGAGCCCGATGATCGGCGCCTCCTCCGCCAGCCACCTGGCGCACTCGACCGAGACGCCCGGGGTGTGCGATCCGGTCTCGTCGACGTTGCGGAACAGCTCGCCGTCGTGCGAGCGCGCGTCCCAGCCGGTGCGGCAGAGCAGCCAGCCGCCCTCGGGCAGTGGCCCGTGCTGGCGCTCCCACTCCTTGATGTGGTCGACCTCCAGGCAGAAGTCCGCGTCCCGCTCGACCTCGGCGGAGAAGTCGAGGACGGCGGCGGGCGCGACCAGCCGTCTGGCCGGGACCTGCGAGACGTCGTCGGAGTCCTTGCCCGTGATCCAGTGGATCGGGGCGTCGAAGTGGGTGCCGGTGTGCTCGCCGGTGGAGATGTTGTTCCAGTACCACGCCGGCCCGCGCTCGTCGTAGTGGCTGATCTCCTGGAGGCTGAAGGGGACGGTGTTGGCGAACGGCTCGGGGAGGAGCAGGATCGGCGTCTTCTCGGACAGTGGCGCGGTCAGGTCGAGGACCTCGATCGACCCGCCGCGGATCCCGGCGACAAGGCTGCTCAGCACAGACACGCTTTCTCCCTCCCGACCGCGGGCCGTCCGTCAGAGGTGACGCTACCTCGCGGTCGTGACGCTCGTCCATGGAGGGTGAGCGAAGCCCCCGCGCCGGGTCTTAGGGCGGCCGAACCGCAAGCCCCCAGCCAGAGGTAGGCATGCCAGGCCAGCGCCCCGGGAGTCGAGCAGGATCTCGTGCCATTGGGCCAGCCAGCCGGGCATCCGCCCGATCGCGAACAGCACCGGGAACATCTCCACCGGAAAGCCCATCGCCTGGTAGATGATCCCCGAGTAGAAGTCCAGGTTCCGAAGCGCCCGCACCTCGACTCGGGCCTTTCGCAGGCAGAACAGCAGGTCTCTGCGAACAGGTCGAAGGAATTACGCACCCTCTTTGGAGGCTGGAGCACCAGCCACTATCGACTGCAGGTTCCGACTCGGGAGAGGCGGAAGTGCCGCCCGTATCGGGGCCCCTCGTCCTCCCCGGCGCCCATGGTGAGATCGGGTATCGCATGGGACGCTGACGCAGACGCCAGGTTCCCTGGGTCTGGTGCTACCTTTAGTACCTTGACTATGGATGGTGGCCTGCTCGACACTGTTCGGAATATAGCCGAGACATTCTTGATCGGGTTTCGTGACCAGTTTCTACCACAGTTCTCGCGTGGGGCTCTGTCCACAATCTTTGGAGCCCAAAGGGGATAACCACCATGCGTCCCAGGTGGAGCAACGTCTCCCAGTCCCGATCCGACCGGTCGCTCCGTGCCAACAGCAAGGGTGCGACGAACAGCACCGGCGCCCGCCCTCGACCCCTGCTCCCGCTCATCCTGCTCACCGTCCTCAGCGCCGCGCTGGCCATCGGCCTGATCCCCACCGCTGCCGCCGCCGGCAGCCGGCAGGCCCTGGTCGCGTCGACCGCCGCCACCACCACCTTGCCGACCCTCAGCTACGGCGCCCGCGGCTCGGCCGTCGTGTACCTGCAGCAACGGCTCACCGCGCTGCACTACGACGTCGGCGGCGTCGACGGCGTCTTCGGCTACAGCACCCTGCACGCTGTCTACGCCTTCCAGAAGGTCCAAGGCATCAGCGTGGACGGCGTCGTCGGCCCGACCACCTGGAGCCGGCTCGCCAGCCCGTACCAGCCGCACGCGCGGTACTACCGCAGCGCCGCAGCCGTGGAGGTCAACCTCGCCCGCCGCGTGGTCTACCTGACGCGGTCGGGTGCCGTCACCCGGATCCTGGACGCCTCCCCCGGTAAGCCCTCGACACCCACGCCCACCGGCACCTTCTCGATCTACCGCCGGATCGATGGCTGGCGGCAGAGCTCGCTGGGCCTGATGTGGCGGCCCAACTACTTCTACGGCGGCTACGCGCTGCACGGGTCGACCTCGGTGCCGACCTATGCGGCCAGCCATGGCTGCGTCCGCGTTACGATCCCGGCCATGAACCGCGTGTGGTCCAAGCTGTACGTGGGCGAGCGGGTCTACGTGTACCGCTGATCCCGCGCCAACCAACGCACTGGCCCAGCTCTCGGAGATCGAGAGCTGGGCTGCGCTGTGCGACGAACGGTCCGCCACGTGGGGTGTGTGACGATCCATTCATCGCCCTGCGTCAAGCAAGGCAGGCATGTGATGTTCCGTTGGTCACGGGTGGTGTTCCGAGGTGGCTGCGCCAGCACCGCAAACCCCCTGAACCGGATATCCGTCCGGCTCCCGAATGCCTGATCGCCACACCGGCCAGCGGGGTGCGGCTGCGGAGCCGGCGGCGGCGCGAGCCGGCGGGCCGCGCGACCTGGCTCGCCTCGCGAGCGTTCCTGGAGCCGGCCTGGCCGGATCAGGAGTGTGCCGCGGCGGCGAGCAGCGGCAGGCCGAGGTCCTCGAGCAGGATGGTGGCGGCGTTGCGACCGGGGCCGGCGGAGACCGATCCGCCGGGGTGGGTGGTGGAGCCGGTCTGGTAGAGGCCGGCGATGGGCGTGCGGTGGCTCGCCCAGCCGGGCGCAGGGCGCAGCGCTCCTGACTGGGCCGGGCCCTGGTCGCCGCCATGGCAGGAGCCGTGCCAGTTGTGCTCGTTGAGGCGCTCGAGGTCGAGCGGGCTCTTTATCAGCGTGGCAAGGATGGCCTCGTCGCTGAGATTGGGCGCGTAGCGGCGGAGATGCTCCAGGTTGGCGCGCGAAACGTGCTCCTTGATCTCGTCCCATCGCTCCGGGCCGTCCGGCAGCTCGTAGGGCTGGAAGCCGATCACCTTGAGCGTGTGCCTGCCCTCCGGGGCGCGCGAGGGGTCAACCACGGTGGCGCACAGCACCAGCAGCACGGGATCGTCGGCTGCGACCCGCCCGCGGCGGAAATCACCCTCGATGCGCAGCAGGCGCTCGACCGACACCGGCGTCCCCGAGGCGACCGGCGTCAGCGTGCCACCGTCGACCGCGAAGCGCGGCGGCTCGCTGACCGCATAGTGGGTGACGAACATAGAGACGCCCGGCTGCCAGGTCTCCACCCCATGGAGGAAATCCTCGTCCCAGCACTCGGCCGGCGCCATCTCGACCAGATGTTTCACGTGAATCGTCGACAGCACCGCCTTGGTGGCGCGGTACTGCTCGCCGTCCTCGGTCTCCACGCCGGTGCAGCGCCCGCCCTCCACCATCAGGCTGCTCACGCGCTTGCCGGTCAGCACGGTGCCACCATGGTCCTCGATCAGCCGGACGAGGGCCAGCGGCAGGGCGGCGGAGCCGCCGCGCGGCAGCGTCCAGCTGTGGCGCTGGCGGCCGAAGGGCAGCGACCAGGCCAGCAGCCCGGTGCCGGGCCGGTCGGGCGGCTGCGCGGTCATGAACGCCAGCCACAGCATGAAGGCACGGGTGTGCTCGTCCTCGAAGCGGTCGCGCACCATCTCCCAGGCGGTCATCGCCTGGCGGCGCCGCCACTTCATGCCGTCGGGGTGGCGGGCCAGCATGGCCTCGAGCGAGTCGCCCGCGCCGATGGGCGTGTAGCGGTAGCGGTTGAAGACCGGGGCGACCGAGCCGTACTCGGTGATCATGCGGCGGTAGGCGCCGGCGTCCCTCGGTGAGAACCGCGCCATCTCGTCGCAGGTGCGATCGAGGTCGCGCCACTGCGTCATCCACGCCCCGTCCGGGAAGGGCAGGTGCACCACCGGGTCGGGATAGAGGTACTCGAGGCCGTAGTCGCTGAGCCCCAGCTCGTCGTCGCGTATGGTGGGGCTCGACTGGATCAGGTTGTGCGCGGTCGAGCAGGTGTCGTGCAGGAACCCCGGCAGGGTCAGCTCCTCTGAGCTGGTGTTCCCGCCCACCGCCTGCCGCGCCTCCAGCACCAGGCAGCGCAGCCCCGCCCTGGCCAGGTATGCCGCCGCCACCAGGCTGTTGTGGCCAGCGCCGGCCACCACGACGTCAGCTTCGACAGCCATCGACATCCGTCACCGTCACATACACCGCCTCGCCCGCAAGCCTCCTGCAATCGTTTGCAGCAGTGGCCAGAACCTACCGCCGCGCTCCCGGCCTGTCAACGCCGCGCCGGCGGGCCAGCGAGGACCGGGACGCTCACCGCACCTTGTCCGCGGGTGGGAGCTTGATGTCCACGGCCGCGCCGAAGTCGAAGTACTCGATCGTAGAGCAGGGCGATCCAGCGCCACCTCACCTTCACCGGCGACTCGCCTGGGCTGTGGACAGCCGGTCGACCGGAGACGCTCGCCCCGATATGGTTTCAGGCCAAGGCTGCAACGGAGGAGGCAGGGGTGGACGTCGCGATCGCGCTGGACCGGTTGCCAAAGGTTGAGCTGCACTGTCACGTCGAGGGCACGATGCGCCCCGTGACCGTGGTCGAGCTCGCGCGCAAGAACGGCATCCCGCTGCCCAGCGCCGACCCGACCGAGCTGTACCGGTACTCGAGCCTCGACACCTTCCTCGAGGTGTTCTGGCTGGTACAGGAAACCCTGGGCACGCGGGAGGACTGGGCCCGGCTGGCCTACGAGAGCGTCGTCGACGGCGCGTCGCACGGTCTTGCCTACCGCGAGACGTTCTTCACCCCGGCCAGGCACCTGGACCTGGGCCAGCGGCTGTCCGAGATCGTCGCCGGCCTGGCAGAGGGCCTTGAGGCCGGCGAGAAGGAGACGGGCGCCCGGGTGATGCTGATCTGCGACATCGACCGGGCCTACGGGGCCGCCGCTGGACGTGAGCTGATCGAGCGCCTGGTCGAGCTGTGCCGCGACGGGGCCGCCGGGACCGAGCGGGTGCTCGGGGTGGGCCTCGACTCGACCGAGCAGGGGGTGGACCCGACCCAGTTCGCCGAGGCGTTCGAACTGGCCGGCCGGGCCGGGCTGCACCGGACCTCGCACCAGGGCGAGGAGACGCCGCCCAGCCACATCCGGGCGGGCCTGGACGTTCTCGGCTGCGAGCGGATCGACCACGGCCTGTCGAGCATCCAGGATCCCGAGCTGACCAAGCGGCTGAGCGACCAACGGATCCCCCTGACGGTGTGCCCGAACTCCAACGTGCTGATCGCCAACGCGGTGCCGCGGCTGGAGCTGCACCCGTACCGGCGCATGCGGGAGGCCGGCCTGCTGGCCACGCTCAACACCGACGATCCGGCCCTGACCGACCTCGACCTGGGCCGGGAGTACCTCTCGGTGATGCGGGCGTTCGGCTTCACCTGGGATGACATGGTCCGGATCAGCCTCGACGGGGTCGAGGCGACCTGGCTCGACCCGAGCGACAAGAGCGCGCTCGCCGCCCGCGTCGAGCGGGAGGCCACCGGGCTCGCCGCAGCGCTGCAACCAGCCTGAGCAACCGCTGCGCGCTGGCGCCAGCGTGCACCACGCCGCCGCCCAGCTCAGAGAGACGATCACTCCTGCAGGCCGATGACCTCGTCGGGGCGGATCGGCACGCGGCTGAGGGGCCGGCCGGTGGCGGCGCGGACCGCGGCGACGATCGCTGGGGTCGAGGAGATGGTGGGAACCTCACCGACCCCGCGGACGCCGTAGGGCGCGTCGGGATGCGCCAGCTCCAGGACCTCGAGCCGTACCGGCGGCATGTCCAGCACGGTCGGGATCAGGTAGTCGGTGAACGACGGGTTCCGCAACCTGCCCCCCTCTAGCTGGATCTCCTCCATCAGCGCGAGCCCAAGGCCCTGGGCGATGCCTCCTTCGATCTGCCCCTCGACCGCCTGGGGGTTGATGGCCTTGCCGACGTCCTGGGCGGTGGCGATCTCGACCACCTTGACCAGCCCGAGCTCGGTGTCGACGTCGACCACGGCGCGGTGTGCGGCGAAAGCGTAGGCGACGTGCGCCTGGCCCTGGCCCGTCTCCGGGTCGAGCGGGAAGGTCGGGCGGTGGCGATACTCGCGGGTCTCCTCGACCGAGCGATCGGCCAGCAGGTCGGCCAGGCCGAGGAGCTGGCCCTCCGCGGCCGCGACCACCGCCCCGCCGTCGAGGGCGAGCTCGGCGGCATCGCGGCCGAGCCTGGCGGCGGCCAGCTCGAGCACGCGGGCGCGCACCGCCTCGCAGGCCGTCTTGACCGCCCCGCCGGTCATCCAGGTCTGACGCGAGGCCGACGAGGAGCCGGCGGAGCCGACCCGGGTGTCGGCCGGGAGCACCGCGACCCGCTCGACCCCCAGCTCCGTGCGGGCGATCTGGGCCTGCACCGTGACCAGCCCCTGCCCCACCTCGGCCGCGGCGGTGTGCACCTCGATCAGCGGCTCCCCGCCCACCACCGACAGCCGCACCCGAGCGGTGGCGTAGTCGTCGTACCCCTCCGAGAAGGCGATGTTCTTGAAGCCGACGGCGTAGCCGACGCCGCGCCGCACGCCCTCACCGTGGGTCACGTTCGCGACCCCGCCCGGCAGGTCACGCAGGTCGGGTCCGGCGGGTCCGGCGGACCTGGGGGCGGCGGACCTGGGGGCGGCGGACCCCCCGGCGCCCAGATCCGGCTCCGCCGGGAGCGGCATGGCGCGGACCCGGCGCAGCAGCTCGGCCACTGGCGCCGGCCCCTTCACCTGCTGGCCGGTCGGCAGGGCCGAGCCGGGCTCCATGGCGTTGCGCACGCGCAGCTCCACCGGGTCCATGCCGAGCGCCTCGGCCAGCCGGTCCATCTGCGACTCATAGGCAAAGCAGACCTGCACCGCCCCGAAGCCCCGCATCGCGCCGCAGGGCGGGTTGTCGGTATAGGCGACGAACGCGTCCACCGCCACGTTGGGCACCCGATAGGGCCCGGCCGCGAAGCACGCCGCGTTCGCGCAGACCGCGGCCGAGGTGGAGGCGTAGGCGCCACCGTCCAGCACGATCCGCGCCCGCACGTAGACCAGCTGGCCGTCACCGGCGGCGCCGTGCTGGTAGCGCATGCGGGCTGGGTGGCGGTGGACGTGGCCAACGAACGACTCCGCTCGCGAATAGACCATCTTGACCGGCCGGCCGGTGCGCAACGCCAGCATGCAGGCGTGGACCTGCATGGACAGGTCCTCACGGGCGCCGAAGGCGCCACCGACCCCGGCCAGGGCGATCCGCACCCGGGCGTGGTCCAGGCCGAGGCTGGCCGCGAGCTGCTCGTGGTCCACGTGCAACCACTGGGTTGCCACGTACAGGTCGACGCCACCCTCCCCGTCCGGCACGGCCAGCCCCGACTCCGGACCGAGGAAGGCCTGGTCCTGCATGCCCATCTCGTACTCGCCGGTGACCACCACCTCGGCGGCGGCCTCCGGGTCGCCACGGCGGATGCGCACGTGGCGCAGGACGTTGCCGCCCGGGTGCAGCGGCGGCGCGCCCTCGCGCATGGCCGCCTCGGCGTCCACCAGCGGCTCGAGGGTCTGGTAGTCGACGGCGACCCGCTCGGCGGCGCGCCTGGCGATCTCTGGGTGGTCGGCGGCCACCAGCGCCACCGGCTCGCCCTGGTAGCGCACGTCCGGGAAGGCGAGCACCGGCTGGTCCGCGATCTCCAGGCCGTAGGTACCGCGGCCGGGCACGTCCTCGTGGGTCAGTACCGCGTGCACCCCGGGCGTGGCGAGCGCCGCACCGACCTCGATGGAGCCGATCCGCGCGCGCGGGTGCGGGCTGCGCACGGTCGCCCCCCACAACATCCCCTCGATCCACAGATCCGACGAGTAGGCGAACTCGCCGGTCACCTTGAGCGTCCCGTCCGGCCGCCGCGCAGACTCGCCGAGGCCGCCGGTGACCGTGGGCGGCGCGCTGAGCGGCACGCGCGTGCGGGTCATGGCGTCACCTCCGCGAGCTGCAGCAGGCGCCGGCTGGCGGCGCGGGCCTCTCGGGCAATCTCGCCCTCGGAGGCGGCGCGGAGCTCCCCGCCCTCCACCACGACCCGGCCGCCGACCAGCAGCAGCTCGAGCCGTGCCGGCGGGCCGAGCACCAGCGCGGCCACCGGGTCGGCCACGTCGGCGTGGCCGAGGTCGTCCAGTCGCCACAGCGCCACGTCGGCCAGCTTGCCCGGCTCCAGCGAGCCGAGCTCGTCCTGCCGGCCGAGGCATCTTGCGCCGCCGCCGGTGCCGAGCGCGAGCGCCTGGCGCGCGGTCAGCGCCGCCGGGCCGCCGCGCAGGCGCGCGACCAGCAGCGCCTGCCGCAGTTCCGGTCCGAGCTGGCCGGACTCGTTGGAGGCGGCGCCGTCCACGCCGAGCCCGACCGGCACGCCGGCGTGGAGCAGGTCGGCGACCGGCGCCACGCCCGCGCCGAGCCGCGCATTGGAACTGGGGCAGTGGGCCACGGCCGTGCCGGTCTCGCCGAAGCGGCGCACGCCCGCGCCGTCCAGGTGGACGCAGTGCGCCAGCCACACGTCGTCGCCGAGCCAGCCGAGGTCGTCCAGGTACTCGACTGGGGTCCGGTCGAAGCGCTCGCGACAGTAGGCCTCCTCCTCGAGCGTCTCGGCGAGGTGGGTGTGGAGTCGCACGCCCCGGCGGCGGGCGAGCGCGGCCGCCTCGCGCATCAGCTCCGCGGTGACCGAGAACGGCGAGCAGGGCGCCACTGCGATGCGCAGCATCGCGCCGGGCGAGGGGTCGTGCCACCGGTCGATGGCGGCCTCGGTGGCGGCGAGCACGGTGTCGCGGTCCTCGACGATCTCGTCCGGCGGCAGGCCGCCGCGCGAATGGCCCAGGTCCATCGAGCCGCGGCAGGGGTGGAAGCGGATGCCCAGCCCGCTGGCCGCCGCCACCTCGGCGGCGAGCAGGTCACCGGCCTGCGCCGGGAAGACGTAGTGGTGGTCGGTGCTGGTGGAGCAGCCCGAGGTGAGCAGGGCGGCAAGCCCGGCGCGGGCGGCGGCCAGCTCCAGCTCGGCGTCCAGGCCGGCCCACACCGGGTACAGCTCGGTGAGCCACTCGAAGAGGCTGGCCTGCTGCGCGAGGCCGCGGGTGATCCACTGGTAGAGGTGATGGTGGCAGTTGACCAGACCGGGCGTGGCCAGGCAGCCGCGGCCGTCCACGCGCCGCGCCCCCTCCAGGCCGGCCGGCGCCGCGCCGGAGGGGGCCGGGCCGGCGCCGAGCGCCACGATCCGCTCGCCCTCGATGACCAGGTGCCCGCTGGCGTGCTCGGTGCCGGCGGCGTCCACCGTGGCGATCGCGCAGCCCTCGACCACGATCATCGGAGGCCGCCTCCCCCCAACCGCTCGGCCGCCAGCCGCACCGCGTCCAGGATCTTCTCGTAGCCGGTGCAGCGGCAGAGGTTGCCGGCCAGGGCCTCGCGGATGCGCGCGCCGCTCGGGTGCGGCTCGCGCCGCAGCAGATCGTGGGTCGCCACGATCAGGCCCGGGGTGCAGAAGCCGCACTGCACCGCGCCGGCCTCCACGAACGCCTCCTGGACCGGGTGGAGGCTGTCGCCGGAGGCGAGCCCCTCGACGGTGACGACCCGCGTGCCGTGCGCCTGGCCGGCGAGCACCAGGCAGGCGCAGACCAGCGTGCCGTTCAGGTACACCGAGCAGGAGCCGCACTCGCCCTGCTCGCAGGCGTTCTTCGAGCCGGGCAGGCCGAGCCGCTCGCGCAGCACGTACAGCAGGCTCTCGCCCTCCCAGACCTCGTCCAGCTCGCGGCGCTCGCCGTTCACGGTGCACTCAAACAGCGTCTCCCTCACCTCCCTGATACTCCTGCCACGCCCATGCCAGCGCCCGCCGGGCGAGCACGGTCAGCGCATGGACCCGGTATGCCGCCGTGCCGCGGACGTCGTCGATCGGCCGGGCCGCCGCGGCGACCAGCTCGCCGAAGCGGGTGGGCACCCCATCGCCCAGCGCCGCGCGCGACGCCCACAGCCCGCCGGCGTCCAGCTCGCCCTCCAGAAAGCGCTCGGCCTCGCCGGCGGCGAGCGGGGTCGGGCCCGCCGAGCCGATGCCGGTGCCGGCGCGCCGGCGCTCGGGGTCGAGGTACAGCGCGAACGAGCACACCGCGATCACCATGGCATTGCGCGAGCCGACCTTGGCGAACTGCTGCGGCCCATGGGCCACCGGCACGTGCACGGCGCAGATCAGCTCGTCCGGGGCCAGGGCGCTGCGCTTGGGACCGGTGAGGAACTCGTCGATCCGCAGGCGGCGGCTGCCGCGGGTCGAGGCGACCTCGACCTCGGCGGCGGCGGCGAGCAGCGGCGGGTGCGCGTCGCCGGCGGGCGAGGCCGAGCCGAGGTTGCCGCCGATCGTGCCGCGGTTGCGGATCTGCGGCGAGCCGACCGTGCGGGAGGCGATCGCCAGCCCCGGCAGCAGCCTTCCGAGCTGGTCGACCGCCTCGGTCCAAGTGAGGCGCGCGCCGAGCCGAAGGCGGCCGTCCTCGCGCTGGAAGCCCTCGAGCTCCCGCACCCGGCCGAGGTCGAGGATGGCCCGCGGGCGGGCGCGGTCGAAGTTCAGGTCCACCATCACGTCGGTGCCCCCGGCGATCGGCAGCGCCTCGGGGCGGGCCGCCTTGAGCTCCAGCGCCTCCTGGAGGCTCCGCGGCTGCAGGAAGTCCATCGGACGGATCCCCGGGTGCATCCGGACGCCTCCCTTGCGAGCAGCCTTCCCTGCGGGTTCGCCACCTGGACTGATCCATCTGGCCTGATCCACCGTGAAGCACCCGGCCAGCGTAGGCCGATATTAGTCGTACAGTCGCTGCGGTTGTCCCACCGCTTCCGGTCGCGAGCTGGAGGGAACATGAGGCACTTCACGGTCGGCCCACCGCTGGCGATAAAGGGCCGGAAGCTCAAGGGGCTGCGCGGCTATGCCGGCAAGCCGCTCCACCCACCCCTGACCGACGTGCCGGTCACCGCCTACCTGTTCGGGGCGGTGTTCGACATCCTCTCGCTGGCGCTGTACGCCAGCCACGAGGAGGTCGCCACCGAGCTGTTCCACGCCGCCACCTGGGTGCTCGGCGGCGGCGCCGCGGTGTCGGTGCTGACGGCGCTCACCGGCTGGGCGGACTGGTACTACTCCAGCGAGGCGGGCACCCAGGCCCGCCGTACCATCAACACCCACGCCATCGTCATGATCACCGTGACCGTGCTGGTCCTGGTGGACCTGTTCTGGCGAGTGGTCGCCGCCGCTGACAGCGAGTCCACCCCGGCCGGCATGGTGGCGCTGTCGGTGCTGGCGGCCGCGCTGGTCACGGTCGGTGCCACCTACGGCGGCTCCATGGTGTACGACTACGGCTTCAACGTGGAGACCTCCGGCGACCACCCGGTCTGGCACCGCGAGGAGCGCGACGTCTGGCCGGGAGAGAAGGAGCCGCGCGGCGCCGTCAAGGGCTCCGACACCTTGAGCTGACCGCCGCGCGGCCCCCTTTGCCCGTGTCCCTTCGTCCGCTACGGTCGCGCCACGTTCAGCAGGCCCGCGCCGTAGGCGTCGTCGTCCGGGATGGGCGGGCCGGCGAGGTGGCAGAAGCCGGTCGCGCAGGCCACGCCGGACAGGTCACCCGGTGAGGTGTCGGTCGCCGAGAGTGGCGGCGTGAGGTTGCGGTCCACGTCCACCGCGCCTGCCTTGAGCCGCGCCACCAGCCTGCTGACGTTGTGCCGCAGGTCGGGGTGCGCGCTCGCGATGAGCGCGAGGCCCGCCGCCACGTGCGGGGTGGCCATCGAGGTCCCCTGGATCGCCGTGTGGCACTTGCCGGCGGGGAACCCGCCGCCGGTAATGGTGAAGCAGTCGATCTGCCTTGCCCAGTTCGAGGTGATGCCGAAGTCCTCCCATACGTTGGTCCCGTCGGCGTCGGTGTAGGGGAATCCGGGCGTGCCGCCGCGGTCGAACACCGGCAGGTTGAACTTGCGGGCGCCGCCGGGGGCGGCGATGTCGATCCGCGGCCCGTAGTTCGAGAAGTACGAGAGCTGGCTCCTCCGCCCCACCCCGAACGACTGGTGCGCGTCGGCGGTGGGCTTGCAGGTGGCGTTGGGGTCGGACGGGGTGCCGATCGTCCCGGGGGCGCAGCTCGCGGACGGGGCGTTCACGACGTTGCCGGTGGAGGCGACGTCGACCACGCCGGGAATGCCTCCAGGGGTCTCGAACTGGCCGAAGGCGTCGAAGACCTCACCACCCGGGGTGGTCAGGGTGCCGTGCGTGAGCACCTTGCCGCCGGCCCCGACCCGGGTGTGCTCGTTGCCCGCCGCCGCGACGATCACCGTCCCGTGGTTCCTGGCGTACGCCACCGCGGCCACGTAGCTGCGGTAGATCAGGTCCTGGTCGCGGTCGCCGCGGTCCAGGTAGCCGCCGAACGAGATGTTCACCACGTCGACGCCCAGGTCGGCGGCGAGGATGAACGAGCGGATGAGGGTGGAGTCGAAGGCGGACCCGCACCACTGCGAGATCTTGAGCGAGACCAGGTTCACCCGCGGCGCGATGCCGTTGATCCCCCGGCCGTCCAGGGCTGCCGCGATGTTGCCGCCGATCCACGAGCCGTGCCCGTTCCAGTCGGTGGTCTCCGGCCCGCCGAACCGCGCCGCGAGGTCGGCGTCGGAGGTGCCGAACTGCGTCTTGCAGATCGGCGGGTTCTCGGTCCGGGTGAGGTCGACGACCCGGGTGACCTTCGACGCGAGCTCGGGGTGGGTGAAGTCCAGGCCGGTGTCGGCGACCGCCACGGTGACGTCCCGGCTGCCGGCGCTGGTCCGCCATCCCCGCGGCAGGCCGATGCGGGCGAAGTCCCACTGCAGGCCCGGGACGCCGAAGGCCGGGTCCGGCGTGATCCCCGATGCCCTGGCGCCCGCCGCCGTGACCTTCGACCGGGTGGCGCTGCGCGGGCCCGGCGCCGGCAGGTGCGAGACCTGCCGCCCGTCCACGGGCGCGACCCGCTGCAGGTGGTCGGGTGCGACCCCGATCGCGCGCGGGTCGGCCGCCAGCGTGCGGCGCACGCTGTCCGGCGCGCTGACCACGAGCGTGCCGACCTGCGGCATGTCAGCGATGACCCTGGCGCCACCGCGCAACGCCTTGGCGCGCAGCGCGTTGTAGTCCGCGCCGTTGCGCGCGAGCACCAGATAGCGCCCTGACCTGCCATTGGAGGCAGCAAGCGACGTCCCCGGGGACATCGCTGCCAGGACAACGAGCGCGGCCAGTGTCACCGCGGCCCGCACCACGATGCGAGATCTCATCCGCTCCCCCCGCTACTTGGGTCATCCAACCCGTATAGCTTGCACTGCTCAGAGCGGACATTGTGGGACCCCGCCTGCGGCGGGCGGCGACGGCCGGTCCGAGGGACCGGAGGATCAGCCGTTCGGCCGGGAGTAGCCGACGATCGTGCCGTAGAAGGCCGACTGCAGCTTCACGGTGCTGCCGGTGTGGGTCGCGGCGATCTGCAGGCCGTTGCCGACGTAGATCGCCACGTGCGAGATCGGGTAGTAGCGGAAGATCAGGTCGCCCGCCTGCAGCTCGGAGCGGCTGACGTGCCGGCCGATGCCGTACTGCCCGGCCGCCGAGTGCGGCAGGGCGATGCCGGCCTGCCGCCAGGCCATCATCGTCAGCCCCGAGCAGTCGAACGCGCTGGGCCCGTCCGCGCCGTACTGGTAGGGCTTGCCGATCTGGGCGTAGGCGTAGCGGACGGCGGCCGCCGCGCCGCCACCGCCGGGAGGCGGTGGCGCGTCGCCGATCGGCATGCCGGGGTCGACGCCGTCGACAGCCCCGGCGCCGGCGCTCCGGCGCAGCCGGTCGAGGAGGTCCCTGGTCCGCGCGAGCAACCGGTCGACCTGCTCCTTCTTCGCCCCGAGCCGCCTCACCTGCAGCTCGCGCTCGCGCTCGACCCTGCTCAGCCGGGCCAGCTCGATCCCGTACGCCTGCTCGGCGACGCGCAGGTCGCTGAGCTGGTCGCTGGTCCGCTCCGCGAGCATGTTCAGCGTCTGCATGCGGTCGAGCGCGTCGTCCGCACTGCCAGGGTTCAGCACCAGCGCCACGTCGGCCGGGCCGTACTTGTAGGCATCCGCCGCCTGGGCCGACACCGCGCCCCGCAGCGCATCGACCTGCTGCTTGGCGGCGTCGAGCTGGCGCTGGAGGTCGCTGAGGGAGGCGCGGGTCTGCTTGAGGGCGAGCTGCGCCTCCAGGAACTCCTCCACCGCCCGGTCGGCCTGGCCGTTGAGCTCCCTGACCTGCTTCTGCAGGTCAGACGGGCTGGGGGCGGCGAAGCCGGGAGCTGCCGGCCAGAGCAGGCTCAGGGGGAGCGCCAAGGTGACCGCGAGCGCGCCAAGCACGGCGCGGCGTGGTCCACGACGGGCTGACCAGCGAAGGACCACCGGGGACTCTCCTTTTCGGCGCCCAGGGGACGGCGGTGGGGGCTGCCGCTGCATGAGCCGCTGCATCCTACGAGGCGTGCTCTCGGAGTTGCAACTCGCCCGATCGACCCGAAAGGCTCTGTTCTGTGCCATGCCTGGGGTGAGCGGCGCGGCTGGACGATGCGGCCGACCTTGCCCGGGGCTGGGTGGAGGGGGGGCGCTACTATGCCACGCTCGACGGGAGCCGCTTCCAGGTCCCCGAGGACGACGGGCTGGTCGGGTGGCTCGGGGAGCTGCTCCGGCGGCCGATGTCCGACGATGAGGTCTGGTTGGTGGCCGAGGTGGACGGCACGGTCGTCGGCAACGTCAACGCCGTGATGCAGCGACCGGTCGAGAGCGCCCCGCGACAGGTCCTGCGCTACCTCGGCGAGACCCGGGTGTACGTCAACACGCTCAGTGTCGAGGAGGCCTTCCAGCGCCGCGGAGTGGCCACCCGGCTGATGGAGGCGGTCGAGCGGTGGGGTCGCGAGCGCGGCGCGACGCTGGTGTCGCTGGACACCTGGATCCACAGCCCTGTGTCGGTGCCCTTCTACGAGCGGGGCCTGGGCTACGAGCGGGCCTCGATCGTCTTCGAGAAGCGCCTGGACCGCCCGGCGCGAGGGTGACGGCGCCGCCAGCCTCAGGATTGGGCGCGCAGCACCAGGATGGCGACGTCGTCGGGCATCTTGTCGCCCTGGTGGTCGAGGACGGCCAGCTCCAGCCGCCGGGCGATGCCGTCGGCCGAGCGGCCGGCGCAGGTCGACAGCAGCGCCTCGAGCCGCTCGAAGCCGAACTGGCTGCCGTGGTCGTCGCGTGCCTCCACCACGCCGTCGGTGTACAGCACCAGCGCGTCGCCCGGATCCAGTACGACGTGCTCGTCCTCCAGCTCCGGCTCGGGGAAGGCGCCCAGCAGCATGCCGGGCCGCCGGTCCAGCAGCTCGACCGTTTCGTCGTCGCGCAGCACCGCGCCGGGCGGATGACCGGCGCTGGAGAGCGTCACCTCCACGCCGCCCTCCCGCGGCGCCACCAGGGCGTACACCGCGGTGAAGAAGCGCTCATCCAGGTTCTGGCGCAGCATCGTCTCGTTGAGCTGGGCAAGCACCACGCTGGGCCGGCGTTCGGTGGCGGCGATCGCGCGGATGGCGTAGCGCGCCAGGCCGGTGAGCGCGGCGGCCTCCGGGCCGAACCCGCTCACGTCCCCCAGCGCGAGGCCCCAGGTCCGCCCGGCCAGCTCGAACACGTCATAGAAGTCACCGCCGACCAGGTTGCCGCCGCCGGTGGGCCGGTAGCGCGCGGCCAGGTCCACCCCGGGGATGCCGGGCAGCAGCGGCGGCAGCAGCGTCTCCTGCAGGGCCGCGGCCACCCGCGAGCGCTCCGCGAACAGCGCGGCGTTCTCCATCGCAACGCCCAGCTGGGCGCACAGGCCGCCGAGCAGCTCCTCCTGCCGTGCCGAGAAGGCGTGCGCGCGATGGTGCCCGAGGTAGATCGCGCCCAGCACGGCGCCACTGCGGCCACGCACCGGCGCCGCCAGCCAGCTTCGCGGCAGGCGGCCGTCGGCCAGCACCCCGAAGGCGCGGACGCTCTCGTCGCGCGACGCCCACCCGGCCACGTCCTCGATCCGCAGCGTCTCGCCGCGCCACAGCACCCCGGCGAGCAGGGGCGCGCGGCCGATCGCGGGCCGGGTGGCGAACGCGTCGCGCTCCACTCCCACGAAGATGGCGGCATCCTCGTCCCCCTCGCAGGGGACGAAGATGCCGAAGCGGGCGTCGACGAGGTCCCGCGCGGCCTCGGCGATCCCGCGGGCCAGCCGCTCGACGTCGAGCTCGGCGAGCAGCGCCGGCAGGCGCAGCAGGAGACGCTCGAGCCGGTCTCGCTCGGCCTCGAGCTGCTCCATCGCCCGCTTCCTGATGTCGAGCTCGCTCAGCATGCCCATATTGTCCCTAGTTTGACGTCTCGGAAGCGCTGGCGCGGGTGATCTCGAACCAGACGGTCTTGCCGCCGCTCACCAGGTGGCGCGTTCCCCAGCGGCGAGCCAGCGCCTCGACCAGTGCCAGGCCACGCCCTGAGCCCTCCTCCTCGGCGGCGGTCCGTAGCGCCGGCAGCGCGTCCGAGCGGTCGGTCACCTCCACCCGGGCGGCCTCCCCGGTCAGCCGCACCACCACGTCCACCTCGGACCCGGCGTGGACGATCGCGTTGGTGACCAGCTCGCTGGTGAGCAGCGTGACCGTCTCGAGCAGCGGGCCGAGCTGCCACTCCTCGAGCGTGGTGGCGACGAAGCGGCGCGCCTCGCCGGCGCTGCGCGGGTCACCGGCCAAGCTGGTCGAGGCCTGGCACACCACCGACTCGACCGCGTCGACCAGGCCGGCGAGCGTGGCCAGCTCGCCGGCAAGCCGGCTCGGCGGGGTGTCCTTGACGAGGAAGCCGAGCGCGCCGGCCAGGCCCGCCGCCACCTCCAGGTCGGTGGTCGCGTAGCCGGAGAGCAGGATCACGCGCCCGTCCGGACAGGCCTCGCGCAGCTCCGGCAGGCCGTCGAAGGCGTCGGCGCCCGGCATGGAGCAGTCGAGCAGCACCAGGTCGGGCCGTGCCCGGCCCGCGACCGCGGCAGCCTCGTGCCCGTCCCGCGCCTCACCCACCACCTCGAACTCCGACTCCGCGCTCAGCGCCAGCCGCAGCAGCAGTCGATAGTCCGGGTCGTCGTCAACCACCAGGACCCGCACCGTCACCGCGGTTCCTCCGAGGCCGGCAGGGTGAACCAGAAGGCCGTGCCGCCGCCTGGCGCGGGCTCGCAGCCGATGGTGCCGCCGTGGCGCTCGGCGATGCGCCGGCACACGGCCAGCCCGACGCCGTGGCCCGGGCGCTCGTCCTTGGCGTGCAGGCGCGCGAACACCGTGAACAGGCGTGGCACGTCGGTCGGGTCCATGCCGATGCCGTTGTCGCGGACCACCACCTTCCAGGCGCCGTCGGCGCGCTCCGCCCGCACGCGCACCCGGGGCGGCTCGTCGGAGCGGAACTTCACCGCGTTGTCGAGCAGGTTGGCGAGCAGCCGCACCAGCATCCGCCGGTCGCCCCGCACCGCCGGCAGCGTGCCCGACACGACCGTCGCGCCCTGCTCGCCCAGTCCCGCCACCTGCCCCCTGGCCTCGTCCAGCGCCTCGCTCAGCGGCACCGGCTCCCGCTGCAGCGGCTCGCTGCCGGCCTTGGCGAAGTCGAGCAGCGCCCCGATCAGCGACCTCGCATCGTCGACCCCGGCGGCGGCGCGCTCGGCAAGCTGCGCGGCCTGGTCACCGAGCGCGTCGCGGTGCCGGTCGAGCAGCAGGTCCTGGAAGCCCGCGACGTTGTGCAGGGGCTGGCGCAGCTCGTGCGCGGCGACCTCGGCGAAGCGCTCCAGCGCCGCGTTGGAGCGCTCCAGCTCCACCGCCTGGCGGGCGAGCGTCTCGTTGGCGCGGTCCAGGTCGGCCAGGCGGGCCTCCAGCTCCGCCCGCTGGCGCTCGATGATCGCGCCGCGCTGCCACAGCTCGATGAAGACCCGCACCTTGGCGCGCAGGATCTCGGGCGCGAACGGCTTGTAGACGTAGTCGACCGCGCCGACCTCGTAACCGCGCAGGTGGTGCTCGGGCTCACCGCTGATGGCGGTGAGGAAGACGATCGGGATGTGGCGGGTCCGCTCGCGCTGCTTGATCAGGCGCGCGGTCTCGAAGCCGTCCAGCACCGGCATCTGCACGTCCAACACGATCACGGCGAACTCCTCGCCGAGCAGGTAGCGCAGGGCCTCCTCGCCGGAGCGCGCCGTCACCAGGTCGGCGCTGAGCGGCTCGAGCACCGCGGTGAGCGCGAGCAGGTTGTCCGGCCGGTCGTCGACCAGCAGCACCCGCGACCGCGGCGGGCGGAGGTGCCGCGTCCGCGTGATCATGGAGAGCCGGCGCTGGCTGGCGCTCATCGGTACAGCCACACCCGCATCATCTCCAGCAGCTGGTCGATGTCCACCGGCTTCGTGATGTAGTCCGAGGCGCCCGCGGACAGGCTCTTCTCACGGTCACCGCGCATCGCCTTGGCGGTCAGGGCGATGATCGGCAGGTCCCGGAATCCCTGCAACCTGCGGATGACGCGAGTGGTCTCGTACCCGTCCATGCCCGGCATCATGATGTCCATCAGCACCAGGTCGATCCCTGGCGTGCGCTGCAGCATGTCGATGCCGGCACGGCCGTCCTCGGCGTAGCGCGCCTCCATGCCGCGCTCCTCGAGCGCGCTGGTGAGCGCGTACACGTTGCGCACATCGTCATCGATGATCAGCACGCGCTTGCCGGCCAGGGTCGCGTCATGGCTCAGGGCAGCCGCGGGCGGCTCGGGCAGGGCGATCGCGGACCCGTTGCCGTCGGACGCCCCCTGCCGCCCCTTCCGCTCCAGGCTGGCCGACCCCGGATCGACCCGCTCCAGATGGTTGGGCTCGGCCTCGGCCCAGCGCCGCTGCGCCGTGCCGGCCTCCGCCAAGACCGGCTCGGCCAGCGCCGGCAGCAGCAGCGTGAAGGTGCTGCCCCTGCCTGGCTCACTCTCCACCTGGAGCTCGCCGCCGAGCAGGCGGGCGATCTCCCTCGAGATCGACAGCCCCAGCCCGGTGCCGCCGTAGCGGCGGCTGGTGGTGCCATCGGCCTGCTGGAACGCCTCGAAGATCACCAGCAGCTTGTCGCTGGAGATGCCGATGCCGGTGTCCGCGACCGACAGGCCGATCACGCTGGGCACCGAGCGCAGCCGCGGGCTGGCGAAGCGGGTCCCCGGAGCCACCGGTGCCACCCCGAGCACCACCGAGCCCTCCTCGGTGAACTTGAAGGCGTTGGACAGCAGGTTCTTGAGCACCTGCTGGACGCGGCGCTCGTCGGTGACCACCGTCTCGGTCATGCCCTCGGCGATCTCCACCGAGAAGTCCAGGGACTGCTGCTCGGCGATGGGCCGGAACATCTGCTCGAGGTCCTCGCAGAACGCGCTCACGCGCACCGGCGCCAGGCTGATGTCCATCTTGCCGGCCTCGACCTTGGACAGGTCGAGAATGTCGTTGATCAGGTTCAGCAGCTCGTTGCCGGCCTCGTAGATGCCGCTGGCGAACTCGACCTGGCGCTCTGAGAGGTTGCCGTCGCCGTTCTCGGCCAGCAGCTTGGCCAGGATGAGCAGGCTGTTCAGCGGCGTGCGCAGCTCGTGGGACATGTTGGCGAGGAACTCGGACTTGTAGCGCGAGCTGAGCGCGAGCTGCTCGGCGCGCTCCTCGACCTCGCGCCTGGCCAGCTCGATCTCGGCGTTCTTCACCTCGATCGCCTGGTTCTGCCTGGCGAGCTGGCGCGCCTTCTCCTGCAGCTCGGCATTGGTGCGCTGCAGCTCCTCCTGCTGCCGCTGCAGCTCGCGCGAGCGCGCCTGCAGCTCCTCTGCCAGCCCCTGGGACTGCTCCAGCAGCACCTCGGTGCGCATGGTGGCGATGATCGTGTTCAGCACCACCCCGACCGTCTCCACGATCTGCTCGAGGAACGCCTGGTTGACCGCGGTGAACGGGCGGAACGAGGCGAGCTCGATGACCGCGAGCACCTGCTCCTCGAACAGCACCGGCAGGGCGACGATGTTGAGCGGCACGGCCTCGCCCAGACCAGAGCTGATCGGGATGTAGCCGGGGGGGACGTCGGTCACCAGGATGGTGGTGCGCTCGAGCGCAGCCTGCCCGATCAGGCCCTCACCCACGGCGAACGCGGTCGGCCGCTGCTTGCGCGGGGGCAGCCCGTAGCCGGCGAGCAGCTTGTAGAGCGGCTCGCCGCCACCGGACTCGGCCATACCGGACTCGGCCATGAAGAAGGCACCGTACTGCGCTCCGACCAGCGGCGGCAGCTCCGACATCAGCAGCCGGGAGACCGTGCCCAGGTCGCGGTGACCCTGGAGCATCGCACCGATGCGGGCCAGGTTGGACTTGAGCCAGTCCTGCTCCTGGTTCTGCCGGGTGGTCTCGCGCAGGTTGGCGATCATCTGGTTGATGTTGTCCTTGAGCTGGCCGACCTCGCCAGGCGCGTCCACCGCGATGGCGCGCGACAGGTCGCCCTTGGTCACCGCGGTGGCCACTTCGGCGATGGCCCGCACCTGGGTGGTGAGGTTGCCGGCGAGCTGGTCCACGTTCTCGGTGAGCCGCTTCCAGGTGCCGGAAACTCCCTCCACCTGGGCCTGGCCACCGAGCTTGCCCTCGGTGCCCACCTCGCGCGCCACCCGCGTCACCTCGGCGGCGAAGGCGGAGAGCTGGTCGACCATCTTGTTGATGGTGTTCTTCAGCTCGAGGATCTCGCCACGGGCGTCCACGGTGATCTTCTGCGACAGGTCGCCCTGAGCCACCGCGGTGGTCACCTGGGCGATGTTGCGCACCTGGTCGGTCAGGTTGTCCGCCATGGAGTTGACCGAGTCGGTGAGGTCACGCCAGGTGCCGGACACGCCCTTGACCTCGGCCTGGCCACCGAGCTTGCCCTCGGTGCCCACCTCGCGCGCCACCCGCGTCACCTCGTCGGCGAACGACGACAACTGGTCGACCATCGTGTTGATGGTGTTCTTCAGCTCGAGCAGCTCGCCGCGCACCTCCACGGTGATCTTGCGGGACAGGTCGCCCTTGGCCACCGCCGTGGTGACCTGGGCGATGTTGCGCACCTGCGTGGTCAGGTTGCCGGCGAGCTGGTTGACGTTGTCGGTCAGGTCCTTCCAGGTGCCGGAGACGCCCTTGACGTAGGCCTGGCCACCGAGCTTGCCCTCGGTGCCCACCTCGCGCGCCACCCGCGTCACCTCGTCGGCGAACGACGACAACTGGTCCACCATCGTGTTGATGGTGTCCTTGAGCTCGGCCACCTCGCCACGCGCCTCGACGGTGATCTTCTGCGACAGGTCGCCGCCGGCCACCGCGGTGGTCACCTGGGCGATGTTGCGCACCTGCGTGGTCAGGTTGGAGGCGAGCTGGTTGACGTGGTCGGTCAGGTCCTTCCAGGTCCCGGCCACGCCGGGCACCGTGGCCTGGCCACCGAGCTTGCCCTCGGTGCCCACCTCGCGCGCCACCCGCGTCACCTCGTCGGCGAACGACGACAACTGGTCGACCATGGAGTTGACGACCTCGCCGATGCGCAGGAACTCGCCCTTCATGGGGCGGCCCGCGATGGTCAGCGCCATCTTCTCGTTGAGGTCCCCCTTCGCCACCGAGGAGATGACCCGCGCCACCTCGTTGGTGGGGCGCGCCAGGTCGTCGATCAGGGAGTTGACGGCATCGACCGCGGTCGCCCAGGTGCCGCTCACCGGCCCTGGCTGCACCCGCTCGGTCATGCGGCCCTCCTGGCCGACCACCCGGGCGACCCGGGCCAGCTCGCGGCTCAGCCGGGTGTTCTGGTCGACCAGGTCGTTGTAGGCGCGGACGACCTCGCCGGCCAGGCCCGGCGTGCTGCGGGTCGAGAGCCGTGTGCTCTCGCCCGCCTTGGCGGCGGTCAGGGCAGCCAGCAGGTCGTGGAGGAACCGCTCGGTGGCCTCTGCGCCGCCGTCGGTGCTGCCGGCGGGGCGCTCCACGCGCGACCCCGTCGTGGCCGGTTGCCTGGTGCTCATCGACTGCTCCATATCACGCGTGTCCGCCGGGCACGGTCAGGGGCGCTCGATGGGCTGGCACAGAGTGAGGCGGCCACGTCGATCGGACGCGGGGCCTGCGGACGCGCAGAAACCAGCTCCATGAGCCCTCTTTCGGTCACGAGCCAGCCCTGCTTGTTCACTCGCCGACAGTCTACGGCCTGGCTGGTCACGCACCAAGGCGGGGTTTCCCGTCTGGGTGGGTTTGGAGCCCGTCAGGTGCGGGTAAGGCCGCTGCGCAGGTCCGGGTCTGCCCGCCAGCCCCTGGCCCGGACTCGGTGACAACGCCCATAGTGTTCGAGTCTGCTGGAAAGCCGGCGACACGCCGGCTTGTTGTGCTGCTCGGGGCCGCCGTGGAGGATACTGGGACCGTGGCCCCTGTCAGCGCCTACCGCTCGCTGTCCTACTGGCACGACACCGTCCCCGACCCGCTCGAGCCGCGCCCATCGCTTCCCGGCGACCTCGACGTGGACGTGGCCATCGTCGGCGCCGGCTACACCGGCCTGTGGACCGCCCACTACCTGGCCGCCGCCGACTCCCACCTGCGCATTGCGGTGCTGGAGCGGGAGATCGCCGGGTTCGGCGCCTCTGGCCGCAACGGCGGCTGGTGCTCCGCCCTGTTCCCCATCAGCGCCACCAGGCTCGCTCGCATGGCCGGACGGGAGGCGGCCGTCGCCATGCGGCGCGCCATGCAGGCCACGGTGGACGAGGTCGGCAGCGTCGTAGCGGCCGAGGGGATCGACTGCCACTGGAGAAAGGCTGGCACGGTGATGCTGGCGCGCTCGCCGCTGCAGCTCCGCCGGGCCGAGACCGAGGTGGAGCAGGCCCGCTCGTTCGGCGCGGGCGAGGAGGACCTGTGCCTGCTCAGCGCCGACGAGACCCGCTCCATGCTGGCGGCCACCGGGGTGCTGGGTGGCACCTACACCCCGCACTGCGCGGCCATCCACCCGTCCCGCCTGGCCCGCGGGCTGGCCGCGGCCGTCGAGCGACGAGGAGCGCGGATCTTCGAGGGCACCGAGGTCCTGTCGATCTCCCCGGGGGCGGCGCGCACCGCCCATGGCGTGGTCCGCGCGGCGCACGTGGTGCGGGCGACCGAGGGCTACAGCCCCGGCCTGCCGGGGCTGCGCCGCGCGATCGCGCCGGTGTTCTCGCTCATGATCGCCACCGAGCCGCTCGACCCGGAGCAGTGGCAGGCGATCGGGCTCGACCGCGGGCAGACCTTCAGCGACTACCGAAACGTGATCATCTACGGGCAGCGCACCGCCGACGGCCGCCTCGCCTTCGGCGGCCGTGGCGCCCCCTACCACTTCGGCTCGAGGGTGCGCCCGGAGTTCGACCACGAGCCCAGCGTCTTCGCGGACCTGCGGCGGGTGCTCGCCGAGCTGTTCCCGGTGCTGGCGAAGGCACGCGTCACCCATACCTGGGGCGGGCCGCTCGGCATCCCGCGCGACTGGTGCGCCTCGGTCGGGCTCGACCGGGCGACCGGGCTCGCCTGGGCCGGCGGCTACGTCGGCGACGGTGTCGGCACCAGCAACCTGGCTGGCCGCACGGTGGCGGACCTCATCCTGGGGCGCGACAGCGAGCTGCTGCGGCTTCCCTGGGTGAACCACCGCTCCCCGTCATGGGAGCCGGAGCCGCTGCGCTGGCTCGGCGTGAACGCGGCGCTGCGGCTGGCCTTCCGCGCCGACCGGGTCGAGGCCAAGAGCGGCCGCACCTCGCGCGCCGCCAGGGCCCTCGGCCGCTTCCTCGGTCACTAGGTCCAGCGCCAGCCCCAGCTCCAGGTGCGGAGGATCTGCTGGGCGATCGGGTCGGCGGAGGAGCCGAAGCCGCTTCCCGGATAGGGCACGGCCAGGAGCATCACGCCGTAGATGGCGCCGTCGTGCGGGCAGAGGATCTGCCTGGTGTACGTCCGCGTGCCGTTGCTGTCGAACTGGTAGTCGAGCTGGATGGCGTCCTCACCACCCAGACGCACCCGTGAGATCCGCTTGACGATCCTGCCGCGCGCCACCGTGGTGACCCGGAACGGCACGAGCCGCTGGAGCTCGCCGAGCGTGATGTCCCTGCGCTCCCGCGTGACGGCCACGTGCAGGCGGCCTGCCCCGGTGGACGGTCCCCGGTAGAAGTCGACCGCGTCCTGGACCGCGGCGCGGTCGCCCGGCGACGGCCACCAGTGGCCGGGCAGCCTGAAGGTGTAGGAGCGGTCGCGGACCATGGTGTCGCCGTCGAGGGTCATGCCGACCGCGCCGAACAGGCCGACCGCCAGCAGCGTCATGGCCAGCGCCAGGACGCCCAGCAACCACGGCAGGCGACGCCGACGGCGCCGACCGGGAGGCCGCACGGTGGGCGGGCCGGCGAGCGGGTCCCACAGGTCCCGGTCCGCCGGCGCGCCGTAACGGCCTCGGCTCACGACTCGATCCTTCCGGAGCGACGGGAAACACCGAAAGATTCTATTCGCCCGGGCTTTCCCCCGCCGTCCGGGACCTCCGTGACCGCAGGGTCGGGGAGGCTGGAGCTCGGCTCAGCCGGAGACGATCGCGGGGCCGGCGAGCAGCGCCGTGGGGATGGCCACCAGGGCCAGGGCGGTGAGGTAGGCGGCGAGCGGGAGCCAGGCCGGCACCGGGGCCGGCGGGTCCAGCAGGCGGCGCACCCGCGTGATCAGCGGCGCCTGGGTGGCGCTCAACGCACCCAGTGGCACCACGGACGTCGCGGTCGCCACCTGGACCAGCGCGCTGGCGAGCACCCGGCGCTGGTGGCGGCGGCAGGCGCGGTCGTCCGCGAGCATCTCCACCAGCATGGTCACGGCCTGGTGCGCGCGGCCGACCGATGGCACCCAGGGCAGCGAGGCGTACAACGCCCGGAACGGCAGCACCACCAGGTCGTGGCGGGCGCGGGTGTGGGCGTGCTCATGGGCGAGCACCGCCGCCACCTGCTGGTCGTCCAGCAGGTGCAGGGCGCCGGCGCTCAGCACCACCCGGGAGCGGAGCCCCGGCAGGCAGTAGGCCATCGCCGCCGGGTGGTCGAGCACGCGGTCGTTGCGCGCCGACGGATAGGGCCTGGCGACCAGGTCGACCAGCCGGCGCAGGCGGGCGCGGGTGCGCAAGGTGCGTACCATCGCGATGGCCAGGCCGCCGACGAGGCGGGCCACCAGCACCACCGCCCAGGCGAGCCCGACGACGTTCAGCACGCCGAGCCCGTCCAGAGGACGGCCGCTGAGCGTCTGGCCGGCGAGGCGCTCGAGACCGGGCAGCAGGTCGGAGTGGAGCGGAGCGACCCCGAGGGCGAGTCCCGCGCCCACACCGGCCAGGCCGCTGGCCAGCCCGACCGCCTGCCACAGGACCAGCGCGGCCGCGGGCACGCGTTGCGGCCAGCTTGCCCTGGCGAGCAGGGCTGGGATGGGACCGGCCAGCACGGCCGTGAGGGCGGCCAGCGCGAGGGCGGTGATCATGGAGGCGCCTCCCGCCGGTCGGCTCCCTCGCCGAGCAGCGCGCGCCGCAGCACCTCCGCCTCCTCCGGGGAGACGGCGTCGACGAAGCGCACCAGGGCGGCGTCGCGGTTGCTGGCGCGGCCCAGCGCCTCGAGCATCAGCTCGGCGGCGTAGACCTCACGGGTGGCGGCCGGTGCGTAGCGGTGGGCGCGGCCCTCGCGCAGACGCCGTACGAGTCTCTTGCGCTCCAGCCGTTCGAGCACGGTCAGCACGGTCGTGTACGCAAGCGAGCGGCTGGCGGCGAGCCTGTCCGCCACCTGCCGCGCGGTCGCGTCGGACTGGCCGGTCTCAGGCCCCGTCAGGTCCCACAAGGTCTCCATCACCGCGCGCTCGAGCGCTCCGAGCCGTGCCACCGGCACGTTCCCTTTCTCCATTGTCATGGCTGCGATTCTACTCGCGGTAGAACTTCTACATGTGGTAGAACTTCTACGGGACGTAGAACTCCCGGCGCAGCGGTTTCAAGTCGCCCGGAGGTGAGTAGGCGTGCACGCGCTCGAGCTTTCCCGGCTGCCGGTGGACTTCTGGTCGTGGCGATTGTGGGCGGCCTGCCGGCAGACCGATGGTGAGCTGTTCTTCTCCCCGGACGGGGAGCGCGGCTCCACCAAACGCCGCAGAGAGCGGGCAGCCAAGGCCGTGTGCGCCGTCTGCCCGGTCCGCGATGAATGCGCTAACTATGCCATCGGCAATCACGAGCGTTACGGCGTCTGGGGCGGCCTCTCCGAGCACGAGCGCGAGCTGATCTGGCGCGATCTCGGCCTCGTGAGCAGCGCCGCGCAGACCGCCGGCCGCGCGTCCTGAGCCGCCCCCGCCGACGACCACTCACGCATGCCCACTGTGGCTTGCGTCACGTTCCGACCCGTCCCCTGGGGTCTTCGAGGCGTTTGTCGTGGTGCTTGGGCGGTTCCCTGGACGGCGAGGCGTGCCCACATGGCGCTGCGGTGGGCATGGACGAGGAGCCGTCCCGTCGCCCACATTTCGGCCACATGAGGTTTTCGTCTCCCTCAGGGTGGTGAAGGAGTCCTACACATGGGCACCCGGTCGCCTGCCGCCTGATCACCCCCGTCCGGTTGCCGCCCGGCCCTTCGCAGTGCCTCAGCCGATCACTGGGCGGTCTACAAGGGCGATCGGTGGGATGATCGGCCGGCGGAGGGTGTGCGGCTCAGCCCATCGGTGCGGTTGATCCAGACGCCGGGGCACTCGCCGCAGGACATCACCACCCAGGTCGGGACGGCCGAGGGGTGGCAGCCCGCACCCATCTGTGGTGGTCGGCCGAGGGCCCACCTGAGGATCCACGCGCAACCGACCTCGAGGCCCCGCACGCCGGCCGGCAGCGAGTGCTCGCGGTTGTCTCACTGATCGTTCCCGGCCACGGTGGGCCGTTCGCTCCGACGCCGACGACCCCGCGGTAGCGGCGGAGAGCCGCGGGGCCTCGGCGTGCAAAGCGCTCGGCCTCTGCGTAGATCACGCTTGGGCCGAGGTAGATAGCTTGTGGCGCCCTAGCCGGCGACGTTCTCGTACTCCGGAGTGGTGAACAAGCGATCGCGGAGCTCCTTGATCTCCCGCTCGGGGTAGCGCCGGTGCCCGCCCAGGGTGCGCATGCACGGCAGCTTCCCCTCCTTCGCCCAGCGCGCCACCGTCTTCGGTGAAACGTGCAGCAGCTCGGCCACCTCCGAGCCAAGCAGATACCGCTGCCTGCCCGTCTGGCTCATAGGCAATCTCTCCCCAGCCTGTTGTCCCCTGTTGGGACACCTATGGAGAACAGGATAGCCTGGACAGAACGTTAAGTGCCCGCAGCATGGCAGGTTTTGGACAGAAATCGCAGGCCAGCGGCCTCTGAAAAAGTTTGAACCGAGCCGCAAAGCGCCTTCGAGACGGTCCCAACGGGCACGGAGCGGCCTCGTAGCCGGCTCATGGCGGGCAGGTGGCGCCCGCGTGACCGGGCGCCGAGCGGTCCCCGGCACCGGGTACGGAGACGCCCGGGTCGGGCCGGTCCCGCTCCGGGTCAGGGTGCGGTGGCGGGTCGGTCAGGCGACGGCGGGAGGCAGACCTCGATCAGATCGGGTGCCGCGCTGGGGTCGGGCGGGATCAGTCACGCTGGTGACGATCGGAAAGGGGCTCCCCACTCGCCGTCGGGACGGCCGGGGCCGCAACGGTGGCGGTGGTGGTCCCGGAGCCGCCGGCCAGCTCGACCAGGGAGCATCCGAGCCTGGCCGCGAGGGTGAGCAGATGCACCGTCGAGGGCTTGGTGCTCCCTCGCTCCCACTGACTGACCGATGACTGCCGCACGCCCAGCAGCTCCGCCAGCTCGACTTGTGACAGACCCGCGCGCCTGCGCGCCGAACGGATTGCTGTTGATAAGTAGTGCTGTTCGCTCATGCGACGGAAGTTAACAGGTTTCCTGTTCATCGTCAACGTCGTAGAAGCCCCCATATGACCGTCATGAGCAGGCAGAAGAAGTGTCGCGCATGTCGCCGCCCGGTTGACTGCCGCAACATTTCTGATTAGAGCGTCTTATATTTGCCAGCCATGGAAAGCGCGGAGTTCGGTCGCCAGCTCGCCGCGGCGCGAAAGGAACGCGGGCTCAGCCAGCGCGCGCTGGCTGAGCTCGTCGACGTGCGCCAGACCGCGGTGACGCAGTGGGAGCGAGGTGCCACCACGCCACGCAACGACCACGTCTTCGCGCTGGAGCGGGCATTGCGGCTCCCGCCGGGAGCGCTCGCCCGCTACCTCGGCTTCGGCCCGGCGGTCGACGCACCGGCGATCCTGCCGCGGCCGCTGACCGTGGTCGACGCCATCGAGGGCGACGCCAGGCTCGACCATCAGCAGCGCCAGCTCCTGATCGGCGTCTACCGTCAGTTCATCCGCCGCCCTCGCCATCGCTCCTCCAGGTGAGCCGGGGGCGTGAGCCGCCCACGTCAAGGGTATGTAAGCTGACGATGCCGCCGCCGGCGAAGGGGGGTCATGCCCGTGGAGCTGTCGTTCCCTGCATCCCCGGCGCATCTCGCGGATCTGCGGCGGTCTGTGCGAGCCGGGCTCAGGGGTGTGGTACCGGAGCGGGATCTGGACGACCTCCTCGTCGCCCTCAATGAGGCGGCGACCAACGCGATGCTGTACGGCTCGGGCGGCGGCCACCCGGTGGAGGTCGCCGTCCGCGTGCAGGGGGACTGGGCAGAGGTCCGCGTGCTCGACCGCGGCCCACCCGCGCGCGGCCACGATCGCGGCACCGAGCCCGAGGCCACCCACCATGGAGGCCGCGGCCTCTGGCTGATGGGCGGGCTGGTCGACGAGGTGCGGCTGGAGCGCGTCGACCGCGGGACCCGGATCACGCTACGCCGCCGTATCGGCGTGCGGACCGAGCCTCAGAACGGTGAGCGGGGCTGAGCCCCCGCGGTACCTGGAGGAACCGGACTGGCAGGCATGGCCAGCGGTGAGGTAGCTTGGCCGCCATGACCGCCATTGGCGCCGCAGTGCGGCGGGTCGAGGACCCACCACTGGTGATGGGCTCCGCTCGCTACACCGAGGACCTGGCCCTGCCCGAGGCCGTGCACGTGGTCTTCGTGCGCTCGGTGCTCGGGCACGCCCGCGTCACCGGGATCGACACCGCCGAGGCCGCCGCCGCGCCCGGCGTGGTCGCCGTGCTCACCGCCGACGACCTCGACCTGGAGCCACTGCGCCCGAGCTTCGGGCCGGCGGCCTTCGCCCGCCCGGCACTCGCGCGCGAGGTCGTGCGCTTCATGGGCGAGGCGGTCGCCGTGGTGGTGGCCTCCAGTCGCGAGCAGGCGCTCGACGCGGCCGAATTGGTGCAGGTCGACTACGAGCCGCTCCAGGTGGCGACCGATCCGCTCGCCGCGCTGGAGCCGGACGCGCCGGTGCTCTTCAGCGAGCACGGCAGCAACGTCGCGGTCGAGCGGCCCTGGAAGGGCGAGCCCGCCCAGGTGGAGTCGTGCGAGGTCGTGGTGCGAGCGCACCTGGTCAACCAGCGGGTCGTGCCGGCGCCGATGGAGCCGAGCGCGGCCGTGGCCGCCCCTGATCCGGAGACGGGCGGGGTCACGCTGTGGGCACCTGTCCAGGCGCCGTTCTGGACGCGCAGGGCGCTGGCGGCGTCGCTCAAGCTCGACGCCGAGCGCATCCGCGTCACCGTGCCCGCGGTCGGCGGCGCCTTCGGCGCGCGCATCTTCACCTACCCCGAGCAGGTGGTGGTCGCGGCGCTGGCGCTGCGCCTGGACCGCCCGGTCCGCTACGTCGAGACCCGCTCGGAGACCATGCTGACCATGACCCACGGACGCGCCCAGGTGCAGGAGGTCGAGCTGGGCGCGACCAGCGACGGGACGGTCACCGATCTGAGGGTGCGGATCGTGGCCGACGGCGGAGCCTATCCCGGCGATGACGCCCTGATGCCGCAGTCGACCGTCCAGATGCTCGCCGGGCCCTACCGCATCCCCCGCATCGAGGGGCACACCCGGCTGGTTGCGACCAATACCACCCCGGTCTCGGCCTACCGGGGCGCTGGCCGCCCGGAGGCGACCTGGCTGCTGGAGCGCATGCTCGACCTGCTGGCCACCCGGCTCGGCCTCGACCCGGCCGAGGTGCGGCGGCGCAATCTGATCCGGCCGAACGCCTTCCCGCACGTGACCGCGACGGGCGCCAGGTACGACTCCGGCGACTACCAGTCGGCGCTGGAGCGCGCGCTCGAGATGGCCGGCTACGAGCAGCTCCGCGCCGAGCAGGCCGAGCGCCGCCAGGACGGCGGCCGCGTGCAGCTCGGCATCGGCATCGCCACCTATGTCGAGGTGACGGGGTTCGGAACGGAGGTGGGGGTGGTCACGGTCGAGCCCGACGGCCGGGTGACCGTGCTGACCGGCACCTCACCACACGGGCAGGGTCACGAGACCGCCTTCGCCCAGCTCGCCGCGGCCACTCTCGGCGTTGAGCTGGACTCGGTGCGAGTGGTCCACTCCGACACCAAGCTGGTGCCGAGCGGCGGTGGGACCATGGGCTCACGCTCGCTCCAGGTCGGCGGCACGGCTGTGCTGCAGGCGAGTGAGCAGGTCCTGACGAAGGGACGGACGCTCGCCGCGCACCTCTTGGAGGCCCGGATCGAGGACGTGGTCGTGCATCCGGGCCACGGCCTCGCCGTGGCGGGCGCGCCGGCGACCGCGCTGTCATGGGCGGAGCTGGCCCAGGCCATCACCGACCCGGCGCGGCGGCCGTCCGACCTCGACTCCGCGCTGAGCGCCGAGGTCACCTTCGAGATGGACGGCAGCACCTACCCGTTCGGCACGCACGTCGCGGTGGTCGAGGTCGACGTCGAGACCGGCCTGGTCCGCCTGGTCCGGCACGTGGCGGTCGACGACTCCGGCCGGCTGCTGAACCCGCTGCTGGCCGAGGGGCAGGTCCACGGCGGCATCGCGCAGGGCGCGGCGCAGGCGCTCCTCGAGGAGGTGCGCTACGACGCCGACGGCAACAACCTCACCGGCAACCTGGCCAGCTACAGCATGCCGAGCGCGGCGGAGCTGCCCTCCTTCGACACCGCGCGGATGGAGACGCCATCGCCCCTGAACCCGCTCGGCGCAAAGGGAATCGGCGAGTCCGGCGCGATCGGCTCCACGCCGGCGGTCCACAACGCGGTGGTCGACGCGCTCGCCCCCTTCGGGGTGACCCACCTCGACATCCCGACCACCCCGGAGCGGGTCTGGCGCGCCCTCCAGGAAGCCCGCCGCGGCTAGGGCCTGGGGTCCACGGGGGCGAGGCCGGTGCTCTCGTCGGTGAGGCGGTAGCGGCGGTCACAGGCGCAGGTGAGCTCGGCGCCGAGCCGGCGGCCACACACGCAGACCCAGCCGATGCGGGTTGCCGGGTTGCCCGCGACCAGGGCGTGCGCCGGGACGTCACGCACGACCACGGCGCCGGCGGCGATGAAGGCGTACGGCCCGATGGTGATCCCGCTGAGCACGGTGGCGTTGGCGCCGATCGTGGCGCCGCGCCGCACCAGCGTGGGCAGCAGCTGATCGCGCGACTTCCTGAAGCCGACCCGCGGCGCCAGGTCGTTGGTGAAGACCATGTTGGGCCCGAGGAAGACCTCGTCCTCGACGGTGACCCGGTCCCACACCAGCACGGCGTTCTTGACCGTCACGCGGTCGCCGAGCCTGGCGCCGCCCTCGATGAAGGCGTGGTCGCCCACGTTGCAGTCGGCGCCGACCTCCGCTCCGGCCAGCACGTGGGCGAAGGCCCAGATGCGGGTACGCGGTCCGACCCGGTCGCTCTCGCACAGGCCTCTCGGGTGGACGAACACCGACGGGTCCGGGCGACCCGCCCTCACCTCGCCGCTCACGTCCGCAGGGTACAGTATCGCTGCCGGGAGGGGCCGCCATCCCGAAAGGGCGGCGGCCCGGGTGTGGTGGGGATAAACCGTGGGGCCCACACCCGGGCCGCCGCGCCGGCGGAAGGGGTAGCTCGGAGACCGGGGGGATATGCCGAGCTAGTGGTGACCGCCCTCGGGGCCGGGCGATCCGCCCTCCTTCTGCCGGTGGTTGGCGCCTGACGCGCCCGTGGCGGGCGTGACCTGCGCCGCGCTGCCGTGGCCGCCCTGCTGCTCAGGCTCGACCTTCCTGACGTCCTTGCAACCGTTGACGCCAACCCGGCCGGCCAGGTTCGGGGCGCGATGCCCGTCCCTGGCCGCGCCGGTGGCGTCCGGCCCGGTCGGAGCGGCTGGGGCCGACCGGCCCACGTGGGCCTTTACAGCGCCCGCGTGGCCCACGCTGGCCGCGCCATCCTGGCCCCGGCCTCCGCTCCGGACCTCGCCCGGGTCCTGCCGGTCGACGGCAGACCGGGCCGGTAGGTGACGCGCCGCCCGCGACACCGAGTCCACCATCCACCTGACCGGCCCAGGAAGCGGAGCGTCAGCGGGATCGAGCCGACCGGCAAGCAACCGGTAAGCGGTATCCCCATCGAGAGCAAGAGGGTCGACCCTCAGCTCCCCCAGCGGCAGGCGGCGCATCTCATCCTGGAAAGCGTCGGGGTCACTCATCGCGTTACACCCCCGCGGCTGTGCAGTCCGTTCACCTCATGGTCCAGTGGTCGGCGAGGACCTCGACCGGCTCGGTGAGCAGGCGCACGACCGGCAGCTCGCCGAGCAGCGACTCGTCGAATGCCGGCTCGGTCTCGGTGACCGCGCCGCGCAGCGCGGCCAGGCGCCCGCGGTAGCCCTCGAGCACCCGGCGCATCCGCGTCACCGGTAGGCGCCCGCGCAGCTCCACGTGCAGCAGGACCAGCCCGGTGACGTGGTCGCCCTTGACCTCGGGGACCAGGACGAAGGTGCTCCCGTCGCTGCGCCCCCGCGCGGCCAGCACCTGCCGTTCGGCGGCCACGAGCTGCTTGGTGCCGCGCAGCCGGTGATCTCGCTCGGTCCGCGAGGTCAGCGTGAGCGAGATCCCGCCCCGGTCGGACACCTCGATGGTGGCGGCATCGCCGCTCGGGTCGCCGGCGACCCGGTAGCGGGTGAAGCCGGTGACCTGCGCCACCGCCGGGTCCAGCTCCGCCACCGTTCGCAGGCTCCCGTAGGCGAGCCGCTCACGCGCTGCCCCGGCCTCGAGCAGACGCTGGACCAGCGGCACGGTGAGCAGCGCCTCGTCCGAGCGCGAGATGCCGACCGTGACCGTCTTGGCCTGGTGCTTGATGGCGTCCACCGGCCGGGTGAGCTGGTCGATGCCGGCCGTGAGCGCCGCGGTGAGGTCGTCGAGCAGCACGCTCGGCGTTGCGACCTTGCCCTGCTCGAGCTGGTAGGAGTCCAGCGGCGCCAGCCTCTCGCCGTACCGCAGCAACGAGGTGACCTGCAGCGCCGTGCCGGCGTCGAGCGTGCCGTCGTACTCGCCGGCGCGCAGCCGTCCGCGCAGCTCGGCTCCGATCGGCGCGAGCGCCGGGCCGAGCCGCTCGAGCGCCTCGTCGGCGCTGCCGGCCGCGGCGGCGACCTGCTCGATGGCCGCCCTGGCCCGCTTGAGCGGCAGCGCCTGCGCGTCGATCGCCAGTGCCGCCTCGTAGCCGAACAGGTGCCCCGCCACAGTGGCGAGCACGTAGGCGAGGGCGGGATGGGCAGGGGGGACGAACACCACCCCGGCGGCGTGCTCGAAGCGGGCCTCACCCTCGGTGGCGATCACGATCGGCACGCCCGCGTGCGCCCGGAAGATCGCCACCTCCTTGGCCACGTCGCTGGCGGCGGAGCCGCCGAGGCCGGCGGCACAGACCAGCGTCAGCGGCTCGGACGACAGGTCGATGTGCTTCTTGTCCTCGGTGGCATCGCAGGCGATCGACTTGTAGCAGAGCTCGGAGAGCTTGATGCGGATCTCCTGCGCGGCGATCTGGTTGCGGCCGTTGCCCACGACCGCCCAGTACCGCCGGCCGGGGGCGTACCGCTGGGCGAGCTCGCGGATGCGGTCGCGCTGGGCGAGCACCCTGGTCATGGCGGCCGGCAGCTCCCGCAGCGCGCCGAGCAGCTCGTCCTCCAGGGCGGGGTCGGCCTTTCCCATCGCCTCGGCGATCGCGAAGGCGAGCAGCGTCCCCGCCGCGACCTGTGCGTAGAACGCCTTGGTGGAGGCGACGCTCATCTCCACGTCGCGCCCGTCAGAGGTGTAGAGCACGCCATCGGCCTTGTGTGTCAGGTCGCTGGAGCGCCGGTTCACGATCGCGACCACCGCCGCGCCGCGTGCCCTCAGCAGGTCCACGGTGCGGTTGGTGTCGGTGGTGGTGCCCGACTGGCTGATCGCCACCACCAGGGTGTCCTCCATGCGGGCGTCGAGACCGAAGCCGGACAGCTCGGTGGCGGGCAGCGCGACGATCGGGAGCTGGGCGTTCTCAAGGGCCGCCGCCATGGCGGCGGCCACACCCCGTCCGGCGATGGCCGCGGTGCCCTGGCCGATCACGAACACCCGCCGGATCTCGCCGGCGGCGAGACGCTCGCGCAGCTCGGCCGGGAGGACCTCCGGACCGAGGTTGGTGACGCGGCGCCCGTCCACCTCGCGGATGCGGCCGCGCAGGGTCTTGCGGAACGAGGAGGGCGCTTCCGAGATCTCCTTCAACAGGTAGTGCGGGAACGGTCCGCGGTCGATGTCGCGCGTGGTGATCTCCGCGCGGCGCAGGTCGTCCTCGCCGAGCGGCAGCTCGCCGCTCTGGTGGTCCAGCCGCCGGATACCCTCGATCGTGCCGGCGCCAGCCGGGTCCAGCACCACGATCTGGCCCTTCACGCCGGCGCCGCCGTCGGCCTCGACCGCGGTCGCCTCCCCGTCCATCCGCAGGTACCGCGAGGTCTCGGCCACCAGGCCATAGGGCTCGCTGGCCACCAGGAAGGCATCCTCGGCCAGGCCTACATAGAGGCCCTGGCCGCTGCCGCGCACGCCGAGCAGCAGCTGGCCCGGGGCGGTGGCAGTCTGCGCGGCGATGGCGAACGAGCCCTCGAACTCGATCACCGTGCGCCGGAACGCCTCTGCCGGCTCGAGGCCCTGGTCGAGGCGCCGCGCCAGCAGCACCGGGATGACCTTGGCGTCGGTGGTGATCTCGCTGGGGATGGACAGCCTGTGCCTGGCCACCAGGTCGAGGTGGTTGTCGATGTCCCCGTTGAGCGCGGCCACTGCGTAGGGCAGCGCAATGCCGCCCTCTTCCTCCTGGTTGAGCGGGTGCGCATTCGCCTGGTTGATCAGGCCCACGCTCGCCCAACGGGTGTGGGCGAGCACCACGGCCCGCGCGCCCTCGGCCTGGAGCGCGCGGCGCAGCAGTTCGTCGCCGGCGATGGCCGCCCGCAGCCTGCGCCCGTTGTCGCCGAGCTCGCCGACCTCGCTGGCAGCTTTGTAGACGAAGCTCAGGTGGCCGGCGGGGGTGCGCAGCGCCCAGGAGGTGAACAGCGGGTCGCGCAGGCGCGGGTCCAGCAGGCGGGCGATCTCGGGCTGGTCAAGGTCGAGCCGGTGGCCGGTGACCAGCACGTGCACGCCGGCCGAGTCGCGTCCGCGCACCTCCAGGCGGTCCAACGCGGCCAGGGCGATCTGGATCGACGTGAACGTCTCGACCACGGCCGGGCTCGGGGTCGGGCCGGCGAACGCCGCCACGGCTTCGGCGCTGGCGATGCGGTCGCGGCGGATGGCCCACAGGCTGTCCTTGGCGCGGACCAGCGAGGCGTTGACCGCCTCGAGCGCGTCCGGCGACACGCTCGCCGGCTCAGCGTCGATGCGCGACTCCAGGCGCTCCACCCGGCGCTCCAGCTCCTCCGCCAGGCGGTCGAGCTCGCGGCGTCCGCCAGGGTCGGCCAGCAGGCAGCGCAGCCCTGGCAGCCCGCGCAGCAGGCCGTCCACCTCGGCGAGCAGCCCGGCCGCCTGCCCGAACCCCTCCGGCCAGCCATCTGGCGTCTCGGGCATCAGGCCCGCGGCGCGCTCGATGCCGGCCAGGATGTCGTGCTGGTCTGGGACTGGACGGTCGGACGGGCGCCGAACCACCGCGATGATGCCACACATAGACCTCTCCTCCGATCCTGACGGCCGCGGGCTGACCCGCCCTCGGTCGACCGTCGCTCGGACCCCGAACCAGGATGACACCGGTGTCTTGAGTCTCGGCGTCAGGAATATTGATCATAAGAGCGCGAAAGCAGACTGCTCCGCCTCTCTTCGGTGGGCTCGTGGGGGAGCGGCCCCACGACCCTACCTCTCTGCTTGGCCGCCGAGGTCGCTGACGAGCTGGGCAGCCGTCTCGACCAGGGGCTTTGCCAGGCTCCTGATGCTGTCCAGCGGAAGCCGCGAGGCCGGAGCGCTGACGCTGAGCGCGGCGGGCAGGTTGCTCGACGGCAGCGGCGTCGCCAGGCTCCGCTCGTCGTCCTCGTGCTCTCCGTCGTCGACCGCGTAGCCGAGCGCCCGCACCCTGGCCAGCTCACCGAGGTAGGTGTCGACGTCGGTGACGGTGTGGCGGGTCAGCCGTGGCATCCCCTCGGCCGCGAGAATGGCCCGGACGCGGTGCTCCGGAAGGGTGGCGGCGACCGCCTTGCCGGCCGCGTTGGAGTGGAGCGGGTAGCGGTCACCACGGCGAGCGGCCACGCGGACCGTGCGTGGGCTCTCCACCAGGTCGAGGTACATGACGTGGTGGCCCTCCAGCACGCCAAGCGCGACCGTCTCCTCGAAGCGGTCGCGCAACTCCTCCAGGTACGCGTGCGCTCGCCGCACCAGCGTGTCGAGCTGATGCGCCTGCATGGGGAGGAACGCCGAGCCGAGGCGATAGTCGCCGCTCGAGGGGATCCGCTCCGCGTAGCGGCGCGCCTCCAAGGTTGCCAGATAGCGGAAGGCCGAGCTCTTGGGAAGCGAGGTGACCTCCGCGGCACGCATGAGCGAGACGCCGTCGGGCGCCTCCTGCAGGAGGTCGAGCAGGTCGCAGACGCGCTCGACCGCCCTGATCGAGTAGGGGTTGTTGCCATCGGAGTGGAACTCCCGCCGGCGCCCCATGACTGCCCCCGTCATCTGATTCCTACCTGACCGGTCGCCCGGTCGGGTCCTTGACCCGGCATACGCTACTCGCCTTCACCTGCCCAATCAACCTCTTTGCGGTATTCGCGCGGAGTGGTAAGAAGACCACGCAGAGTGAACTCAAGTGTTTGTCAGGAAAAACGCGATGACTCGGGCGAGTCTATCCAGCGAGGGAAGATTGCGCTGGTCAGGGTAGGCGCGCGGGCCCTTGCGCCGGTTGACAGGAGCGAGATCGCTTCATATGCTTGCGAAGTCGATCATCGGAACATTTGTTTCATCACATGAGTTCTTCGCCTGAGCGGCTCTCGCGCTGCACCGGAGAGCCAAAAGGATCCCCCCGATGAGGGGTACCAACGGGTACCTGGACAGCTCAAGCTACTCGATACGAGCGGTCCAGCGCGTCTGCGACATCCTCGACCTCCTGCAGAAGTCGCCGGACGGCGTGGCACTGCCCGACGTGGCCAGCGTGACCAGGCTCCCCAAGAGCTCCACCTTTCGCTACCTCGCCACCCTCCAGCAGCGGCGCTATGTGGAACGGGACCCGCTCAACGGCAACTACCGGGCCGGGTCGGCGTTGCTGCCGCTGCGGGCGCACGAGCCGGAGCTGCTGGCGCGACGCGCACGGCCACACATGGAGCAGCTCCGCGACAAGCTCGAGGAGACCATCAACCTGGGCATGCTCGAGGGCAACTGCGTCATCTACCTCGAGATCATCGAGAGCCACCGGGCGATGCGCCTGGCCGCGCGCCGCGGCGACCGGGACCTCATCCACTCGACCGCGCTCGGCAAGGCGATCGCCGCCTGGATGCCGGAGGAGCGGGTGCGCGCCATCCTCGGGGTCGCGGGCCTGCCGCGCATGACCCAGCGGACCATCACCGACCTGCGCTCCTACCTGGCCGAGCTGGCACAGGTCCGCGAGCGCGGCTACGCCGTGGAAAACGGCGAGAACGAGATCGACGGCCGCTGCGTTGCGGTGCCCGTCGCCGACGGCAACCTGCCGGCGGCCATCAGCCTCAGCGCCCCAGCCAGCCGCTTCGCCATGAACCAGGTGGAGGAGGTGGCCGACACGCTCAAGGAGATCGTTGCCGCCCTGATGGGTGATCTGCGGTCCCCTGGGGTGTAAGGCGAGGCTACGTCGTCTCAGTTACCCAACAGGGACGCTATGATCCCCCTCGAGTTTTCTGCGTGGATACGCGGCCGACACGCGAGGAGGGCGCTGGTGGCTGGCGACGAGGCGGCCCAGCCTCCTGGAGGCTCACGGCGGGAGCAGATCCAGGTCTGTGCCCTGGAGCTGTTCCGCACGCAGGGTTATGACCGGACCTCCCTGCGCGAGATCTCCGAGCGGCTCGGCATCTCCAAGAGCGGGCTGTACCATCACTTCGGGGCCAAGGACGACCTGGTCATGAGCCTGGTCGGCCCGCTGCTGGACCGCATCAACGAGCTGGTCACCGGCAGCCCCGCGATCCAGAGCAACGACGAGCTGCGGGCGTTCCTCGAGAACTACATCGACACCTTCATCGAGAACCGCCAGGTCGTCAGCCTGCTCGCCAACGACGTCGGCGTCCGCAACCACGCTCGTATCAGCGATCGCCTGTCCGCCGTCAACGAGGCGCTCTACGTTCACCTGATCGGGCCGGACCCGGACCTGGCCGCCAGGGTGCGGGCCACCCAGGTGCTGCTCGGCCTACAGGGCGCGATCGTCCGGTATGCGAAGGCGGACCCCGACGTGGTGCGTGGCGTCTGCCTGCGCACCGCCCTGGCCGCCCTGTCGACCTGAGCGGATACTCGTATCCTGTTTCCCTGCTGTTCACCTGCAATCCTCCCAGGCGGAGCTCGATCATGCCCGAGGCACCGCAAGCTCCATCTGACCCGTTCCCTGCGCTGGTGGGATCGGCCGGCGCGGTGCGGGCCGCACCGAGCCCGGCCCAGCCGCGCGGACCCGAGGGGGCCGGCCGGCCGCCACGGGTGGCGGTCGTGCTCGCGGCCGGACGATCCGAGCGGCTCGGCAACGTCGCCGGGGGCGGCTCCAAGGCGCTGGTGCGGCTGGGCGGGCTGCGACTCACCGAGCGTGCCGTGCGCAACCTGCTCGCCAGCGGGCTGGAGCGCATCCTGGTGGTGGTCGGCTACGACGCCGGCCCGGTCGGCGCGGTGGTGGGGCGCCTCGCCCCAGGCCGGGTCCGGGCGGTCTACGCCGACGGCTGGCGGGACGGCAACGGCGCGTCGCTGGCCGCCGTCGAGGCCGCGGTGGCCGAGGAGGAGCTGTTCGCCCTGCTCACCACCGACCACGTCTTCAGCGTGGGAGCGCTGGACGCGCTGCTGCACGCTGGCGAGCCGGCCGTGCTGGTGGACCGTTGCCCCGGGCGCCACGCCTGGGTGGAGGGCACGAGGGTGCGCGTCGAGAACGGCAGGACCCTCGCCTTCGGCAAGCACCTGGAGGACCCGGCGATCGAGTGCGGCGCCTTCCTGCTCCCGCGGGAGATCTTCCACTACCGGCGGCAGGCCGCCGCCGAGGGGGACCACTCGCTGACGGGCGCGGTCACGCGGCTGGCCCAGGTGCGGCCGCTGCGCGCCGTCCCGCTCGGCAACGGGGCCTGGTGGCAGGACATCGACACGCCGGAGGACCTGCGCATCGCCCGCGGCCGGCTGCGGCGTTCGCTGACCAGGGACGCCGACGGCCCGGTGTCGCGCCGGCTCAACCGGCCGATCTCGACCCGCCTGTCGATGGTGCTGTCGCCGCTGAACCCGCCGCCCGATCTGGTCTCGGTGGTCGCCTTCCTGAGCGGCGTGGCCGCGGCCGGGCTCCTGGCCGCGGGCCAGGGCGTGGTCGGTGGGGTCCTGACCCAGCTCACCTCGGTGCTCGACGGCGTCGACGGTGAGATGGCGCGCCTGCAACTGCGCGCGAGCCCGAGGGGGGCGCTGCTGGACGGCGTGCTCGACCGGCTCGGCGACGCCGCGCTCATCGCCGGCCTGGGCATCTGGGCGCTGCACACCTCGTCGCTCGGGCCCGAGGCGATCCTCGTCCTGGCCCTCGCCGCCGCCGGCGGGGGCCTGCTGTCGATGGCGACCAAGGACCGCGCCACCGCGCTCGGGCTTCGGCCGGCGCCGGAGCGGCAGATCGGCTGGCTGCTCGGTGGCCGCGACGGGCGCCTCCTGCTGATTGCCGTCGCCGCCGTGGCGTCGCGTCCCGTGGCGGCCCTCCTCGCCGTCACCGTGACCTCCCTGCTCGCGCTGCTCGTCAGGGTTGCCTACCTGCGGCGCCGCGCCTGAGCCTCGCCGGGGGGACGTGAGCGACCAGGTTGAAGTCGACGGGCGGTCCGTCAAGGTGACCCACGGCGACAAGGTGCTGTTCCCCGACGACGGCATCACCAAGGGTGACCTGATCGCCTACTACCGGCGGGTGGCCGGCGCGATGCTCCCGCATCTCGAAGGGCGGCCGCTCTCCCTGCAGCGCTTCCCCGACGGGATCGACCGGGAGGGCTTCTTCCAGAGGAGGCGTCGGACTACTTCCCCAGCTGGGTGCGGCGCGCCCGCGTCGCCCGCCGTGGCGGCGGCACCGTCGACCACGTCGTCTGCGACGACGCCGCCACCCCCTGAGCACACAAAACGACCCGCCGGCTCACGGACCAGAGCTTTCGCGGTCGGGTCGGTGCGCGCATCGCGACCGCCGCGAGCTTCGTATCCTCGATCGCCGTCAGCCGACGGATCGATGGAGATGGTGGGCCACCCTACCGGGGGCCCACCCATTATTTGTCGGGTGGAGTCTCCAAGGGCCATCGCCTCCTTCTCCACGGATCCTGCCGTGGTAAAGGGTGGGGCGTTGGACACCTCCATCTTGTGACACCTCGGCGCGGACTGCAATCCCCTGGCTCGGTTCTGCGTCGACGCGTATCGGATGGACGACCCTCGGCGGGCGCGACCCTCGGCGGGCGCGACCCTCGGCGCCTCCCCGACGCCGAGACCCGGCACACGCTTGATCCGGCGCTCGTGCGATAGGCTCCCCCTTGACCGGTCCCCCCGCCGGTTCTCGAAGCGGGTCCCCCCCGTTCGTCGCCCGCGACCGAGAGGTGAACGATGTCGACCACGCTCCGGGACCTCGGCCCAGCGCCGCACCGCGCACGCTGCCGCTGCGGGTCCACCGTACACATGCCGGGCTGCCCGGCTAGCAGCGAGCCGGCTGGCTCAGGTAACTTCAGCGACCTGGAGGACAGCGACGCCATCCCCGCGGCGGCGGCGCGATTCGGCAGAACGGCACGTAGCCAATGCAAGGAGCGAGCGACGACCTTTCGCATGAGCACGGCGGAGCCGGCCGGCGCGAGCCCGTCGAGCACGCATGGGACCTCCGGTACGTCGAGGGCGGCGACGCCCTTGCCCATGCCTGCTCGTTCGTCAGTTGTAAGGGTGCGCCGGGTGTCCGGGCGATGACGTTCACGGGCGGCGCCACGGGTGCGCTGGAGCTCTACCTGGGTCCGTTCGCTGCTGAGCTTGCTCACAAGCAGGCTGAGCTGGCCGTCCTGAGGCGAGGGCTGGGCGCACGCGAGGCCGAGCTGGCAGCCTTCGAGGCTGAGCTGAACGAGTTCGAGATCCGGTACCGGCGTGTCCTGGGGCACCGCTACGCCATCCTCGATGACCTGGCCGACCAGCTCGACCAGGTCAGGCTCGGGGATGCGGGCGCAGGCGGCGGCAGCGGGCGGGCCGGTCAGGACGGTCACGGCGAGGATGACGGCCTGAAGGGGACGGACAGGGACGGTGCGGACGATGGGCAGAACTGGGCCTGGGCCTGGGGGGACCGCGAGGCGGAGCGCGAGTTCCGCCGCGTCGTGTCGCCCGAGGCCAAGCGCCTGTTCCGCATGCTCGCCCGCCTGATCCACCCGGACCTGGCGCGCGACCCCGGCGAGCGCGAGCGCCGCACCAACCTTATGGTCGCCGCCAACACCGCCTATGAGCAGGGCGATCTCGAGACACTGTGGCACCTGCTCGACGAGTGGGGCCAGAGCCCCGACAGCGTGGTCGGCTCGACCCCTGCCGCCGAGATGGAGCGCACCGTCCGCCAGATCGTGCGGGTCTGCGCCCGCCTGGACGTGCTGGACCGGCGCTTCGCCACGCTGGAGTCCTCCGCCATGGGCTGGCTGCGCCGCCGCGTCGAGAAGGCGGCCGGCGAGGGCTGGGACCTGCTCGCCCACATGGTCAAGGAGCTGGACCGCCAGATCTCGGAGGCGCGGCTGGAGCTGGAGCGGATCGAGCTCGAGCGCGGCAATGCCGAGACGGCTCGAGCCTGATCGCCGCATGGCCCGTGCGGGCGCTTCCGGGACGGGCGAGATCCGCGTCGGCGTCGACGTCGGCGGCACCTTCACCGACCTGGTCGCACTGGTCGGCGGCCACCTGGTCACCGCCAAGGTGCCCTCCACCCCCCGCAACCAGGCCGAGGGCGTGCTGCGCGCGCTGGAGGCGGCGGGAATCGAGGCCAGCCAGGCGGCCGCCTTCGCGCACGGCTCCACCGTGGCGACCAACGCGCTGCTGGAGCGCAATGGCGCCCGCACCGCACTGGTGTCGACCGCCGGCTTCCGCGACGTGATCGAGATCGGCCGCCAGCAGCGGCCGTCCCTCTACGACCTGAGCAGGGACCGGCCACCGCCGCTGGTCCCGCGCGAGCTGCGCTTTGTGGTGCGGGAACGCATGGGGCCGCGGGGCGAGGTACTCCCCTTGGACCAGGAGAGCCTGGAGGCCGCGGTCGCCGCGGTCGCCGCGGCAGGGGTCGAGGCGGTGGCGGTGTGCCTGCTCTTCTCCTTCCTCCACCCGGAGCACGAGCGGCGGGTGGCCGAGGCGCTGGAGGAGGCGCTCGACGGCGTCGCCGTGTCGCGCTCCAGCGAGGTGCTGCCGGAGGTCCGCGAGTACGAGCGCTTCTCGACCACGGTGGCCGACGCCTTTCTGACCCCGCGGCTGGCAGCCTACCTGGAGCGGCTGGCGGCCGAGGTGCAGCGGCGCGGCTTCCCGGCGCCGCTGGTGATGCAGTCCTCCGGCGGGGTCATCGAGATCGAGCGGGCCGCCGGGCACGCGGCGAGCTGCGTGCTCTCCGGACCGGCCGGCGGGGTCGTTGGCGCCGCCTGGGTGGCCAGCCTCGGCGGCCATCGCAACCTGCTGACCTTCGACATGGGCGGCACCTCGACCGACGTGGCTGCGGTACTCGACGGCGCCGTGCAGACCACCACCGAGTCGGTGATCGGCGGCGTGCCCATCAAGCTGCCCATGGTCGACGTTCACTCGGTGAGCGCCGGCGGCGGCTCGATCGCCTGGGTCGACGAGGGCGGGGCGCTGCGGGTGGGACCACGCTCAGCCGGCGCCGACCCGGGACCGGCCGCCTATGGGCTCGGCGGCGCCGACCCGACCGTGACCGACGCGAATCTCCTGCTCGGGTACCTGCCGGATGGCGCCAGGCTCGGGGGGGCGGAGGGTGTGGTGCTGCGGCGGGACCTCGCCGAGCAGGCGCTGGCGAGGCTCGGCGAGCAGCTCGGCCGCGTCGATCCGCTGCGGGCAGCCCTCGGCGTGGTGCGGGTCGCCAATGCCGAGATGGTGCGGGCGCTGCGGGTGATGAGCGTGGAGCGAGGGATCGACCCGCGTGACCTGACGCTGCTCGCCTTTGGCGGTGCCGGCGGGATGCACGCCTGCGCGCTGGCCGAGGAGCTGGGCATGGCGCGGGTGCTGGTGCCACGGGCCGGCGGCGTGCTGTCCGCGCTGGGCCTGGCGATCTCGGACCTTCGCCGCGACTACGTGCACCCGCTGCTCGGCCGGCTGGACGAGGTCGACCAGGCTGAGCTCGCCGCTGCCTACGCCGGCCTCGAGGAGCGAGCGCGTCGGGACCTCGACGGCCCGGTGCTGGAGCGCCGGGCGGACCTGCGCTACCGGGGGCAGTCGTTCGAGCTGACCGTCACGATTACCGATCCTGATGGCCTCGGTAGCCTTGGTGCTCGGTTTCACGTGGAACACGAGCGCCGCTACGGCTATCGCATGCAGGACGAGCCGGTCGAGCTGGTGAGCCTGCGCCTGGTGGCCACCGTCCCGGTCCCAAAGCCGGAGCTGCGCGCCGACGCTGCTGCCCCACCGCTGTCGGGCGGGCGGCGCGCCGCCAACCTGGATGGGGGCTGGCTCCAGGTCGCGATCGTGGCGGGTGCCGGCCTCGCGCCCGGCACCGAGCTGCGCGGTCCCGCCGTGGTCGAGCACCCGGAGTCGACCGTGGTGATCCGGCCAGGCTGGCGCGGGCGCGTGGATGGCGCCGGCTCGCTCGAGCTGGAGTGGCGACGATGACCGACGCACGGGGCGGGCGGCTGGATCCGGTCCTGCTGTCGGTGCTGTCGAGCACGCTCAGCGGCATCGCGGAGGAGATGGGCACGCTGCTGGTGCGTAGCGCATACTCGTCCAACATCAAGGAGCGGCGCGACTGCTCGACCGCGCTGTTCGACGCGGGCGGGCGGATGGTCGCGCAGGCCGAGCACATCCCGGTCCACCTCGGCGCCATGCCGGAAGCGGTCGCCGCGGTCATGGCGCGCGACCCCGAGCCTGGCGAGGTGTTCGCCATCAACGACCCCTACTCGGGTGGCACGCACCTGCCTGACATCACGCTGGTCTCGCCGGTCGACCTCCAGGGCGAGCGTTTGGCGTTTGCGGTCACGCGGGCGCACCACTCCGACATCGGCGGGATGCGGCCGGGGTCGATGCCGTCCGATTCGCGCGAGATCTGGCAGGAGGGCCTGGTGATCCCGCCGGTGCGGCTGGTCCGCGAGGGCCGGCTGGAGGAGGACGTGCTCGGGCTGATCCTGGCCAACTCGCGCACCCCAAGGCTGCGGCGCGGTGACTTCCAGGCGCAGCTCGCGGCCAACCGGCTGGCTCAGCAGCGCCTGGCCGAGCTGGTGACGCGGCGTGGGGTCGAGCTGGTGCAGGCGGCGTTCGGCGAGGTGCTCGCCTACGCGGAGCGCCGCACCCGCGAGGTGCTCGCCGGCCTGCCCGACGGCGTCTACCTGGCCGAGAGCGAGCTGGAGGGCGATGGCGTCGGCGACGAGGACATCCCGATCCGTGTAACGGTCACGATCACGGGCGACCGCATGGCCGTGGACTTCGACGGGACCGCGCAGCAGGTGGCCGGCAACGTCAACTGCCCGCTGGCGGTGACGCGGTCCGCGTGCTATTTCGCGCTACGGGTGCTGCTGCCCGACGACGTGCCGGCCAACGCCGGCACCTATGCACCGGTCGAGATCCACGCGCCCAAGGGCAGCCTGGTCAACGCGGTGTGGCCCGCGGCGGTGGTGGCCGGCAACGTCGAGACCAGCCAGCGTGTCGCTGACACCGTGCTGGCTGCGCTCGCGCACTGCGCCGACCTGCCCGCGGCCGGGCAGGGGACCATGAACAACCTGGTGATCGGTGGTCGCGGTTGGACCTACTACGAGACGATCGCTGGTGGGCAGGGCGCGTCCAGCCGTGCCGCGGGGCCCAGCGGGGTTCACGTCGGCATGACCAATACGCTCAACACCCCGATCGAGGCGCTGGAGCTCGAGTACCCGATGCGGGTGGAGCGGTACGAGCTGGTCGATGGGACCGGGGGCGCCGGTCGGCACCGCGGTGGGGACGGCGTGGTCCGCTCGGTACGGGTGCTGGAGGCGGCGAGCCTGTCGCTGCTGACCGACCGGCGCCGCCACGGTCCCGCCGGGGCCCGCGGCGGGTTGCCGGGACAGCCGGGCCGCAACCTCCTCAACGGCATCGAGCTGCCACCCAAGACCAGCCACCAGCTCCAGGAAGGCGATCTGGTCACGGTCGTCACGCCCGGCGGCGGTGGAATGGGCACTCCGGCGACGGACGAAAGCCCCCGGTGACCGTTGCCAGGTGCGGGCTCGGCGCAGTGCCGGGCCTGGCAGGCCCACTCCCACACGGCTGGCCGTGTGGTGGTTGCCGCGTAGTAAGGCCTGGAAGGTTGCGGCTGGACATCAAGACGTCCTCCTGATGTGGTGACGGCTTGGTGTCCCAACACATCCAGGAGGACGTCGATGCGCAAGGGTAGCGGGCTGTCGCGCGGTGACAACAACCGCAACCAGCGGCTGGAGCGGCTGCGGGCGCTGCTGGCGGCAGAGCACGCGATCGTGGCGGTCGATCTTGGCGATCGGGTGCAGTCGGTGGTGGTGTGCGATCACGACTCGCGGGTGCTGGCGCGCCAGCGAGCCCGGGTGCGGGCGTGGGAGCTTGGCGGGGTGCTCGGGTGGGCGGTCGGGCAGGCCCGCCGGGCTGGCTACCAGGGGTGACGGTGGCGTGTGAGCCGACCGGGCATCGCTGGCGGGTGCTGGAGCAGTTGGCCGCCGAGCAGGGCATGCGGCTGGGGTGCGTGCAGCCGCTGCTGATCGGTCGGGCCAGGGAGGCCGAGGACTACGCTGCCGACACGACCGACGACAAGGACGCGGTGCTGATCGGGCGGCTGGCGGGTGAGCTGCGCTGCTCCGTGCCCGAGCAGACCACCCCGGTCTGGGCCAGGCTGCGGCAGCTTGGCGCGCGGCGTGAGCGGCTGGTGGTCGAGCAGACCGCGTGCGTGCTGCAGCTTGGTGACCTGTTGGAGTGCGCCTGGCCGGCGGTGCTTTCGTGTGCGGCCACGCCGTTTGACGCGGTGAGCTTCAAGGCGTGCCTGGCGGTGGTGCTGGAGCGCGGCAACGGCCACCCCGAGCGGCTGCGGCGGCTGGGCTGGGCCCGGTTCGCGGCGGCGGTCCGCACCGGGCGGCAAGCGGTGCTGGTGGCCGATCGTGCGGGCGGTCTGGGCCGCGCTTGAGGATCCGACCGGGGTGGTGGCGCTGCGGCCCGGCGGGTTGGAGCGCGCCCGGCTGGTGCTGGCCGACTGGCGGGCGGTGGGCAGCGGCTGGCGACGGTGGAGGAGCTGATGGTGGGGTGCTGGACGAGCTCGACCGCACCGAGCTGGTCACATCGATCCCGGGCCGGTCGGCGGTCGGGCGGCCACCATCTTGGCCCAGACCGGCGACCTGGCCCGCTTCCACAGCCCACGGGCGCTGGTCAAGCACGCCGGACTGGCCCCACGCCAGCAGCAAAGCGGCACCTTCAGGGCACGACCAGGCGCAGCGGCCGCGGCCGCCCCGGGCTGCGGCTGGCGGCCTGGCGAGCGGTGTGGGCGCGCTGGGCGCCAACCCGGTGTATGCCGCCCGGTTCCGCTACCTGACCGGCCGGGCACACAACCCGCTGACCCGCGGCCAGGCCCACGCCGCGGTCGCCGCGGCGCTGCTGCGCCACCTGCAGGTGATCGTCACGCGCCGCTGCCACTGGGACCCGGTCCTGGCGGGCGGCGCCGCCGACCAGCCCTCGGCTGCCTACGCCGCCCGGATCCTGGTCACCGCCGACGGCCGGGCGAGCCCCACCTGCCGCGTGAGCGCACCCCGCCACCCACCATGGGCAGCCCGGCCCGTCTCCCACCAAACCCGCTTGCGCGCTGTTGGGTCCAACCCGGTTGCCAGCTACGTAGGGCGGGAGACGGACCGAGCCCCGGCCACCGGCCTTGACCTTGTCCCCCTTACGGTGGTGGGTGGTCGTGGTTTGCCGCGCAGGGTGTCGCTCGGACGTCTAGTTTGGGGGATTCGTGGAGCAATCCGCGCGGCAGAGCCGCACCGGCGCGGCAAAGCACGACATCCTGCGCGGCAAGCATCGGAGGTCGCCTACGGTGTCCGCTGCAAGCGGCAGACCTGCCCGACCCGGATACCCGTCCGCCTCCCCGGCAAGAGCCCGGTGGCCCTGGGCTGGCCCGGGCCACCCGGCCTGTCCGCGGCCTGTCTCCGCCTGGCCGCTCGGGTCAGTCGCGCTCGTCGACGAATAGGCTCTGCAGGCCGCGGGCGACCGGGCCGTCGCGGTCGTGGATGACCGACTCCGCCAGCCCGCCGCCCGCGCCGTCGACGGTGGTCCATGCCTGCAGGCAGACCCACTCCCCGACCGCCGACCGGTGCAGGTAGACGGTGAGATCGGTGTTGATGAAAAGCCAGCGGCGCCAGTCGAGCACGGCGCTCACGCCGTTGCCGGAGTCGGCCGCGATGAGCACGCGCTGCAACGGGCTCGGCTGCTCTCCCGGCAGCAGCGGCTGGCGCATGCGCAGCCACACGGTGGCCGGGCCCGGCTCGAGGAAGGCCCCTTCGACAAAGCGCCATTCCATGGCGGTGTGATAGCCGATCTCGGCGCCGGTGGCGAAGAACGGCAGCGGCCTGCCCAGCTCCGGGCCCGGCGGCACGGCAAAGGGGCCGGGCGGCAGCTCGCCATCCGGCAGGTCGAGCCGCGCCGTGCGCATGCGCAGCGCGACCAGGCGCATGACCTCGGTCCCGTGGCTGGCCAGCGAGGCGCCCACCAGTTCGACGCTGCGGCCGCTGCGCAGCACGGTGGTGGTCAGCTCGAGCGGCGCGATCGGCACCGGTCGCAGGATCTCGAAAGTCGCCCGAGCGACCCGCATCCCGGCCCGCTCGCCACTCTGCTCCACCGCCCGGCCGAGCAGGGCGGCCGGTGGTCCGGCGTGCTGTGTGCGCGGGTCCCAGGGCCCTCGGGTCAGCTCAGTGGGGACGAACCGGTCCCCGTCCGGTAGGAAGAACGTCTGATCCATGCGTGCACAGATTACGCCGCGATGCGGACACGGGCGCTATAGTGCCTCCCCATGTGGGAATACACCATCCGGGAGTTCGTCCAGGAATGGGGCGACGCCAGCGACGGTCGGGCGGCCGCCGCCTTCCTCACGGAGCTCAACGAGCTGGGACGCCAGGGATGGGAAGCGGTGGGGCTCGGACCCCGGACCCACTACGACCGTGGTGGTGGGCCGCCCGGCTGGGACTCGTTCACCTTCGTCGTCCTGCTCAAGCGGCGAGCGGCTGGCGAGACGACAGGATAGCGCCCGGGCACCGGGCGGCCGCCGCACCGCCACAGGACCCGGGCGCATCATGGCCCCGGCCGATCCCCGTCCGCCGTCGGGCCGGAGCTGTTCTCGTCAAGCGTCCTCCCAGATTGCCACAGATCTAAGACAGCTTGTACTCCTCCTGAGGAGTGCACCCTATTTACGCAGCTAGATTGCACTATGCCTTAAAGTATCCTTTAGGCTAATGCATGCCTCCGGTGGCGACCGATGACGCTGTGCGCCGAAAGCGCGGACCGCGCTGTGGCGAGGTGAACGCCGGTTATGGAACGATTCGGCCCCGTCCCTGTCAGGCGCGCGCTCTCGCGCGCAAAGCCGGCGTTCATTGGAGGCCAGCTCTGGACCCCGCGTCGCCACCGCCCGGCCTCGCCGAGATCGCACGAGAGGTCGTGCAGCTCGTGAGGCGAGCCGAGCGGCACGGAAAGCGGCACCAGTGGGGTGACGCGCTGGAGGCGCTCCATACCGCGCGGCGGCTCCTCGAGGAGTGCGAGGACCAGCTCGTGGAGGGTGCTCGCGCCGATGAGTGGACCTGGGAGGAGATCGGCCGTCACCTCGGCGTGACCGGCTCGGCGGTGGCGCAGCGGCACTCCAACCGCAAGCGCCCGCCTCCCGATGACGACTCGGAGGAGTGAAATCCGGCGGCTCGCGATGCAACCCCGGGGCCAATTTGTCGAAGGGAACCGGCGTCAGGTCACGCGGTTGCCGCTGACGCCGAGCGCGGTGGGCCCGAGGCCGCGGATCGAGGCGTCGAGGACCTCGGCGACGTGGGCCATGGGCAAGGTCGTGCCGCGGGCCTCGAGGCTCGCGCGGAGCTGGAGCATGCAGCCGGGATTGGAGGTGACCAGCAGGTCCGCGCCGGTGGCGAGCACGCTCGCCGCCTTGCGCTCGCCAAGCTGGACCGCCGGCTCGGGCTCGAGCAGGTTGTAGACGCCGGCCGAGCCGCAGCAGATCTCGGAGTCGGCGATCTCGCGCAGCTCCAGACCGGGGACGCCCGCCAGGCTCTGGCGGGGCTGGGCGCGCACGCCCTGCGCATGGGCCAGGTGACAGGCGTCGTGGTAGGCGACCGACACCTCCAGGGGATGGCGCTCGGCGGCCGGGCCCAGCTCGGCCAGCAGCTCGGAGAGGTCGCGCACCCTGGCGGAGAAGCTGGCGGCCCGCTCGGCGTAGACCGGGTCGTCGCGCAGCAGGTGGCCGTACTCCTTCATGGAGGAGCCGCAGCCGGCCACGTTGACGACCACCGCGTCGACACCGGTCGCCTCGAAGCCGTCGATCATCGCCCGGGCGAAGGTCTGGGCCTCCGCCTCCCGGCCGGCGTGCATGCTGAGCGCGCCGCAGCAGCGCTGCCGTGGCGGCGCGACCACCTCACACCCCTCGGCCGCCAGCACGCGCACGGTGGCCGCGTTGACCTGCGGGAAGAAGACTCGCTGGATGCAGCCGGTGAGCATGCCGACGCGGCGGCGTTGCGGGCCCTGGGCGGGGGTGACCTCGCGCACGCGCTCCGCGCTGCCGGGATGGGGCAGCAGGCGCTCCATCGCCTGCATGCCGGCCGGCAGCCTGCGCAGCAGGCCGGAGCGGCGCAACAGGCGCTGCAGCCCCGAGCGACGGTACAGGCCGAGGGGACCGCGCAGCAGGCGGAGCCGGCGCGGGTGCGGGAACAGGCCGAAGATCAGTGCCCGGAAGGCCCGCTCGCCGCGGGAGCGTGGGTGGCGGCGCTCGACCTGCTGGCGCGTGGCCTCGATGAGCTTGTCGTACTGCACGCCTGAAGGACACGAGGTGACGCAGGCCATGCAGCCGAGGCAGCGGTCGAAGTGGGTGGCCATGTCGCCGTCCAGCGGCTCGCCCTCGAGTCCGACGTCCATGAGGTAGATGCGGCCCCTCGGGGAGTCCATCTCCTCGCCCCACAGCAGGTACGTCGGGCAGGTCGGCAGGCAGAAACCGCAGTGGACACAGTCGTCGATGAGCTTCCGGTCGGGCGGGTGATGGCGGTCGAAGGCGCCCTGCTCTGCCACGTCTGCCACGTCAGATCCCTCCCACGAAGCGGCCGGGGCTCATGGTCCCGGCCGGGTCGAACCGCTCCTTGACCCGGCGCATCAGCGCGAGCGCGTCGCCGACCGGTCCCCACCCGTCGACCCGCTGCTTGACCTCGAGTGGCGCCTCGAGCACCCGCAGCGTCCCGCCACGCCAGCCGAGCCGGCCGCGAGCCCGCTCGATCGCCGCGGCCAGAGCCTCCGCGCCGCCGCCGTGCAGGGCCGCGTGGGTCACCCCGACGCCGGCGTGGGCATTGCAGGCAACGCCGAGGCCGTGCGCGCCGGCCACCTCCCACAGGTCCCGGATCGCGCCGGGCAGCTCGGTCGGGACGCAGGCCGCCTTGACCCCGGCCACGGCGCCTTCCACTCCGCGCCAGGGACGCGCGCCGAGCGCGGCCAGCCCGTCCAGCGCGCCGGGGTCGGCGGCATGGACCAGCTCGGCCGCGCCGTGCGGCTCCAGCAGCCGCACGGCCTCCTCAGCCTGCTTCTGGACGGCCGGCGCCCTGCCCTGGAGGACCAGGACGAGCCGGCCAGGTCCGGCCAGGTCCGGCCAGTCCAGCTCCAGGCAGGCCGGGTCGAGCTGCGCATGCATCAGCGTCTGCGCGGCGGCGCCGGCGGCCTCGGGGTCGGCGACCTCGAGCGTCGCGCCGGCCATGGCATCGGGGGTGGGATGCAGGCGGAAGGTGACCTCGGCGATCAGGCCGAGGGTGCCGAGCGAGCCGGCGAACAGCTTGCCGAGGTCGTAGCCTGCGACGTTCTTGACCACCTTGCCGCCGGCGTGGGCCACGGTGCCGTCGGACAGCACCACGGTGATGCCGATGAGCAGGTCACGAGGGGTGCCGTGGCGCAGCCGCCTGGGCCCGTAGGCGCCGGCGGCGACGATCCCGCCCAGGGTGGCGCCGGGCTCCGGCGGGTCGAGCGCCAGCAGCTGCCCGGCCTCCGAGAGCATCTCCTGCAGCGCGTCCAGGCGCACGCCGGCCTCGGCCCTGACGATCAGGTCGCCTTCGGCGTGCTCGAGCACGCGGGCGAGCCGCGCGGTCCCGAGGACCACCTCGGCGCCGGTGGGCGGGTTGCCCCAGCCGAGCTTGGAGCCAGCGCCGCGACACAGTACGTGCCTGCCCTTGGCGGTCGTCTCGCGCAGGACCTCGCTCGCCTCCTCGACGCTGGCGGGCTCGACCACCACCTCGGGCCGCACGCCGTCGACGGCGTCGGCCGCCCCGGCCGGGCGCGAGGCCGCGCGCACCTTCACCACACCTCGGCCAGGCCCGCCTGCTCCACCGGGTGGACACGGCGCGGGCCGGGCGCCTCGCCGCACAGGCGCGGCGTCGGGAACACCTTGCCCGGGTTGCAGCGGTTGTCGGGGTCGAAGGCGCAGCGCACCAGCTGCATGACATCGAGGTCGTCGCCGCTGAACTGCTCCGCCATGAACTGCTTCTTGTCGAAGCCGACGCCGTGCTCGCCGGTGATCGAGCCGCCGTGCTCCAGGCAGACGCGCAGGATCTCGGCGGACAGCTCCTCGGCGCGCCGCTCCTGGCCCTCCACGTCGGCGTCGTAGAGCACCAGCGGGTGGAGGTTGCCGTCGCCGGCGTGGAAGACGTTGGCGACCCGCAGTCCGCGCTCGCCCGCCATCTCGGCGATGCGGCGCAGCACCTCGGGCAGCGCCGTGCGGGGGATGACCCCGTCCTGGACGTAGTAGTCCGGGCTGATCCGCCCGACCGCGGCAAAGGCGGACTTGCGTCCCTTCCAGAACAGCGCCCGCTCCTGGTCGGTCTGGGCGATGCGGATCTCGGTCGCGCCCACCTTGCGGCAGATCCGCTCCACCTCGCCGAACTGGTGCTCGCACTCGGCCCCCGGGCCGTCCAGCTCGACGATCAGCACCGCGCCCGCCTCGGGGTAGTTGGGGTGGACCGCGGCCTCGGCCGCCTCGATCGCCAGGGCGTCCATCATCTCGATGGCGGCGGGCACGATGCCGGCGCCGATCACCCCGGAGACCGCCTCGCCCGCCTCGTCGGTCGAGCCGAAGGCGGCGAGCAGCGTGCGGACCGCCTCGGGCTTGCGCAGGACGCGCACGGTGACCCTGGTGGCGATGCCGAGCGTGCCCTCGGAGCCCACGAAGGCGCCGACCAGGTCGTAACCGGGCGGGTCGGGCGCCTTTCCGCCGAGATGGACCAGCTCGCCGTCGGGCAGCACCACCTCCAGCCCGGTGACGTGGTTGGTGGTGAAGCCGTACTTCAGGCAGTGGGCGCCGCCGGAGTTCTCCGCCACGTTGCCGCCGATCGAGCAGACCTGCTGGCTGGAGGGGTCAGGCGCGTAGTAGTAGCCGTACGGCGCGACCGCCTTGGTCACATCCAGGTTGATCACGCCGGGCTCGACCACCACGCGCTGGTTGGGGATGTCCAGCTCGAGGATCCGCCGCATGCGCGAGAGCACGATCAGCACGCCGTCGGCCACCGGCAGCGCCCCGCCCGAGAGCCCCGTGCCCGAGCCACGGGCAACGAACGGCACCTCGAGGTCGTGGCAGACCTTGACGGCGCCCTGCACCTGCTCCGCGGACTCGGCCAGGACGACCAGGCCGGGGATCACCCGGAAGGCCGCCAGGCCGTCGCACTCGTAGGTCCGGAGCTGATTGCGTTCAGAGACGACCCCCCGCGCTCCGACCACGGCCGTCATCCGCCTGATGAGCTGCGCCCTGTCCACCATGGCCTCCTTCCCGCTCACTCCAGGTAATCGTAGGCCGGGACGGTGAGGAACTCGATGAAGTCGTCGCCCAGGGCCACCCGCTCGAACAGCTCCCGGGCCTCCTTGGCCCGGCTGGCGGCGTAGACCTCGTCGCCCACCGCGCGACGCAGCTTGTCCAGCTCCTCATCCTCGACCCGCCGGACCAGCTCCGGCGTGACCGTGGCGCCCTCGGCGAGCTTCACGCCGTTGTGCACCCACTGCCACACCTGCGAGCGGGCGATCTCAGCGGTGGCGGCGTCCTCCATCAGGTTGAAGATGGCCACCGCAGCGGTGCCGCGCAGCCAGGAGGACAGGTACTGGAGCGCGACGCCGACGTCGTTGCGCAGCCCCTCCTCGGTCACCTCGCCCGGCGTCCCCGCCACGTCGAGCAGGTCCCTTGCCGTGGTCCGGACCTCCTCGCGCTTGCGCCCGATCTGGTTGGGCCGGTCGCCGAGGACCGCGTCGAAGCACTCCAAGGCCACCGGGACCAGGTCGGGGTGCGCCACCCAGGTACCGTCGAAGCCGTTCCCCGACTCGCGCTGCTTGTCCTCGCGCACCTTGGCGAGGGCGACCTCGTTCACCTGGGGGTCGCGGCGGCTCGGGATGAACGCGGCCATGCCCCCGATCGCGGGCGCCTCGCGCCGGTGGCAGGTCTTCACCAGCAGCTCGGTGTAGGCGCGCATGAACGGCACGGTCATGGTGACCTTGTTGCGGTCGGGCAGGGTGAACTCGGGACGCGTGCGGAACTTCTTGATGATCGAGAACATGTAGTCCCAGCGCCCGGCGTTGAGCCCGGCCGAGTGCTCCCGCAGCTCGTAGAGGATCTCCTCCATCTCGAAGGCGGCGGTGATGGTCTCGATGAGCACGGTCGCCTTGATGGTCCCGCGCGGGATGCCGAGCCGGTCCTGGGCGAGCTGGAACGCGTCGTTCCACAGGCGCGCCTCGAGATGGCTCTCCAGCTTCGGAAGGTAGAAGTACGGGCCGGTGCCGCGCGCGAGCAGCCGCGCCGCGTTGTGGAAGAAGTAGAGGCCGAAGTCGACCAGGCTGCCGGAGGCGGGCCTGCCGTCAACGAGCACGTGCTTCTCGGGCAGGTGCCAGCCGCGCGGGCGGACCAGCAGCACGGCGACCTCGTCGTCGAGCTGGTAGCGCCTGCCCTCCGGGCCCTCGAAGGTGATGGTGCGCTCGATGGCCTCGATGAGGTTCGCCTGCCCCTCGAACAGGTTGCGCCAGGTGGGGCAGTTGGCGTCCTCGAAGTCGGCCATGAACACCTTGGCGCCCGAGTTGAGCGCGTTGATCAGCATCTTGCGGTCGGTGGGTCCGGTGATCTCGACCCGGCGGTCGGCCAGGTCTGGCGGCTGCGGCGCCACCCGCCAGTCGCCGGAGCGGACACCGGCGGTGCTCTCCAGGAAGTCCGGCAGGGTGCCGGCCTCGAACTCGGCCTGCCGCCGCAGGCGGTGCCGCAGCAGCTCGTCGCGGGTGGAGCCGAGCTCACGCTGCAGGGCGGCGACAAGGTCGAGCGCCTCAGGGGTGAGGATGTGCGGGAAGGCCTCCCGCGCCGGGCCGTAGACCTCGACTCCCGCTGCGTCTGCCATGGCGTGACCTCCATCCAGTCGACGGCGCAGGTACCACCAACCGCGCGGGTACCGCCCTCATCATAGGGATTGCGGCCTTCGGCCTCCGCACTAGCTCCGGAGTGCGAGGTGGGCGGCGATCGCGAGGACCGCGAGCCGGCCGCCGATCGCCAGACCGCGGCGGATCGCGGGCGTGATCCAGCGTCCGGCGTAGCCGGCGGCAAGCGTGAGCACCAGGTGCCACACCGCGGAGGCCGCGCCGACGCCGGCAGCGAACGCGACGGCGGCGGTCAGGCCGTCCAGCGACAGCGCAGCGGCGGCGGCGGCGAACGAGGCAATGGTCAGCGGGTTGGCGGCGGTGATCGCCACGAACCGCGCGAACTGCGTGCCGGCCGTGGCCGCCGTGCCCGCCGTGCCCACAGCGCGCGGGGCCGCACCGGCAGCGCCCGCGCCGTCGCCGGCGCGACCCTTGCGCTCGCGCGTGAGACCGATCAGCCCGTGCAGCGCGATCGCGGCCAGCACGGCCGCCGCACCGACCCGGATCTCGGTCTGGTGGCTCGACAGCGCCGCACTCACGGCGCCGCCGGCAGCAGCGGCGGCCACCGCGTACCCCAGGTCCACGGTGGCCACACCCATGCCGGCGGCGACGCCCACCTGCGGCCCCGCGGCCACCGCCGTCTCGACCAGCAGCAGACTGACGGCTCCCAGCTGTGACGCGATCGCCAGGCCGGCGATCAGGCCGGCGAGCAGTGCGTCGGTCGGATTCATAGCTCCGTTTTCTGACGGCCTACACCGAGAAGAGCAAGATACTGAGGCCGAAGACTGCGATAATCACTGCAGTGGATGCCATCGACAGCGAAATCCTCCGGATGCTCCGTGAAGACGGGCGGCTCTCCTGGCGTGACCTGGGCGCCGCCGTCGGGTTGAGCGCAAACGCCGCCGCCGAGCGGGTGCGGCGGCTGCGCCATGCCGGCGTCATCACGGGCTTCGCCGCGCTGGTCGATCCCGCCGCGGGCGGCCGCACGCTGCAGGCGCTCATCGGCGTCACGCTCCCCGCCGAGACCGACTCGGACAGGTTCGCCACTGACGCCGCCCGGCTGGAGCCCGTCATCGAGGTCCTGCACCTGACCGGCGCCCCGGACTACCAGCTCCGGGTCGCCTGCCGTGACACCGCCGAGCTCGATGCGCTGCTCCGGACGCTGCGCCGCCGACTGGGCGCCGCCGACACCGAGACCACGATCGTGCTGCGCTCAGGACCACCGCAGACTCTGAAGGCCCGAAGCCCGGGGCTCCCTCGCCCGGCCGGTCACGGGCTGAGCCGCTCGAACGCCCAGCCGGAGAGTCCGTCGCGGCGGTAGCGGAGACGGTCGTGCAGGCGGTTGGGCCGACCCTGCCAGAACTCGATCATCTCGGGGGCCAGGCGATAGCCGCCCCAGAACGGCGGCAGCGGGACCTCGCCCTCGGCGTAGCTGGCGGTGAGCTCCTCGAGCCGCTTCTCGAGGACCTCGCGGCTCGGGATCACCTCGCTCTGGTTCGAGGCCCAGGCGCCGAGCTGGCTGCCGTACGGGCGCGTGCGGAAATAGGCCGCGGACTCCTCCCGGCTCACCCGCTCCACCGTCCCCTCGATGCGCACCTGACGCTGCAGCGGTGGCGGCCACCAGAAGACCAGCGCGGCGGCGGGGTTGCCGGCCAGCTCGCGCGCCTTGCGGCTGGAGTAGTTGGTGTAGAAGACGAAGCCGCGCCGGTCGAAGCCCTTCAGCAGGACCATGCGGGCCGAGGGCCTGCCGTCGGGCCCGGTCGTCGCGAGCGTCATGGCGTCGGGCTCGATCAGCCCGGCCGTCTGCGCCTCGCCGAACCAGCGCCCGAACTGCGCGATCGGGTCGGCGTCGACACCCGCCTCGTCAAGCGTGGGCAGCGTTCACTCCTTCTACTCGGTGGTGATGGCGCGCAGCATGTCCACTCGCGCGGCGCGGCGACCGGGCAGGATGGCGGCGAGGATGCCGGCCAGGGCAGCGAGCACCACGTAGAGGACGAGCTGGCCGGACGGGATGGCGAACTCGCTGAAGCCCTGGCTCGCCAGCGCCCGGGACATCGCCCAGCCGAAGAAGACACCCAGCACGAGCCCGAGCACCGCGCCGAGCACCGCGATGATCACCGCTTCCCAGCGGATCATCGACCGCAGCTGGCGCCTGGTCGCGCCGACCGCACGCAGCAGGCCCAGCTCCCGCACCCGCTCGTAGACCGACAGCGCCAGGGTGTTCACGATGCCGAACAGCGCGATCACGATCGCGAAGAACAGCAGGCCGCGCACCAGGTTCAGGAGCTGGTCGAGCTGCTTGCCCGTGTCAGCCTTGTACTGAGCCTGGTCCTGGACCCGCACGTTGGGGAAGTCGGCGGCGACCCGGTCGACGGCCGCCCGCGCCGCGGCCACGTCCGCGCCGGGCCTGGCCTTGGCGATCACCAGCGAGTCCAGCTGGTCGCTGTAGCCCTTCTGGTAGTCGGCCAGCGACAGCATGTAGCTGCCGTTCAGGCTGTTGTCCTTGTAAATCGCCTTGACCGTCTCCTGCTGGACCCCGCTGCGCGGGAACTCCATCGGGATCACGGACCCGACCTTCCAGCCGTGGTCCTTGGCGACGGTGTCCAGCACCGCCACGCCGCCGCTCTGCAGCGCCGTGATGCTGCCGGAGGTCGTCTCGGTGCGCACCAGCTCGTCGTAGGCGGCCGGGTCGACCCCGCTCAGGGTCTGGCCCTTCCCGTTGAGCTTCCAGCCGCCGTTGCGGATCGCCGTGACCGCCTGCACCTCGGGCACGCCGGCCAGCCGCTTGGCCAGCTCGGGGCTGAACCCCTGGAAGTTCCGGGTGGTGAGGATGTAGTCCGCCACAACAGACTTGTCGAGGATGCCCGAGAAGGACGCCTTGGCGGAGGCCACGAAGATGCCGGCGAAGCTGACCAGCGCCACCCCGATCATCAGCGCGGCCGCGGTCGAGGCGGTGCGGCGCGGGTTGCGCATGGCGTTCTCCCTGGCGAGGTTGCCCGGGAGCCGGAAGACGCGTGCGAAGGGCCAGCCGATCCAGCTGGCCATCGGCCGGGCGATCAGCGGGCTGAGGACGGCCACGCCAAGGAATATGACCGCCACACCGGCGCCGACGTTGGCCACGCGGTTGCCGGTGTCCCTGAACAGCCCGAGCATCAGCAGGCCGACACCGATCAGGGTGACCATGGAGCCGAGGATCGAGCGGCGCCGGATCGAGCGTGCCGGTCTGGTCGCCGCCCCGTCACGCATCGCGGCGACCGGCGGGACCCGCGTCGCCTTGAGCGCCGGCAGGAACGACGACACCAGCGTGACCACCACGCCGATCAGCAGCGACACGATCACCGTGCGGAGCTCGAAGCGGGTGGACGTGGTCGGCAGGTCGATGCCGAAGGCGTTGAGCAGCGCGCGCAACCCGATCGCGAGCACGACGCCGAGGCCGAGGCCGGCCAGCGAGGCCACCAGGCCGACGATCCCCGACTCGAGCAGGACCGAGCCGAGCACCTGGCGCCGGCTCGCGCCGAGGCAGCGCAGCAGCGCCAGCTCCCGGGTGCGCTGGGCGACGATGATCGAGAAGGTGTTGAAGATCAGGAACGCGCCGACGAACAGCGCGATCCCGGCGAAGGCCAGCAGCGCCGTGGTGAAGAAGCTGAGCGCCTGGTTGATGTCGTCGGCCGAGCGCTTGGCCTGGTCGGCGCCGGTCACAGCCTCGTACTTGGCCGGCAGGGCCGCCGAGATGCGGTCGCGCAGCTCGCTCTGGCCGACGCCAGGCTGGGCGACGACGTCGATCTCGTCGAACTTGCCGGGACGGTTCAGCACCTGCTGCGCCGTCTTCAGCTCGAAGCCGGCCAGGGTCGCGCCACCCAGGTTGTCGGCCTCGCCGAAGCCGACGATCCCGCTGACCGTGAAGGTCCGGGCAGGGCCCTGCAGCAGGATCCTGACCCGGTCGCCGACCTTGAAGCCCTGCTTGGAGGCGGTGCGCGCGTCGACGACGACCTGGTCAGGGCCGCTCGGAAACTGGCCGGAGCGCAGGGTGGTCGAGCTGTTCAGCTCGGGCGCCTGGCTGACGGAGACACCCAGCGTCGGCGCGCCGCCGGTGGTCACGGGCTTGCCGTTCTTGCCGACGAACTGGGCGAAGCCGTTCACGGAGCCCTCGGCGACCTTGACCCCGTCGACGCCCTTGATCTGCTTCAGCAGCGACTCGGGCATCGGGTCGCGGATGTCGCCCTGCTCGCCGCCAAAGGTCTCGCGGGTGTGGACGACGACGTCGGTGCCCTTGGTGATGTTCTGGAACAGGTCGGTGAAGGTGGCCCTCATCGTGTCGGTGAGCACGTAGGTGCCCGACACGAAGCTCACCCCGAGCACGATCGCCAGCGCGGTGAGCAGCAGGCGCAGCTTATGGGACAGCAGCCCCTTGATGGTCGCGTTCCACATCTGCGGCTCAGCCCCCGAGCTTCTTCATCAGGTCCAGCACCTTGTCAGCGGTGGGATTGGGCATCTCGTCCACCACGCGGCCGTCCTGCAGGAACACCACGTGGTCGGCGTAGGCGGCCCCGGTGGGGTCATGGGTCACCATGACGATCGTCTGCCCGAACTCGTCCACCGAGCGGCGCAGGAAGCCCAGCAGCTCGGCGCTGGAGTTGGAGTCCAGGTTGCCGGTCGGCTCGTCGGCGAACACGATCGACGGCCTCGAGGCCAGCGCGCGAGCCGCCGCCACCCGCTGCTGCTGGCCGCCGGACAGCTCGCTCGGCCGGTGGCTGAGGCGGTCACGCAGGTTGAGCGCGTCGGTCACCCGGTCCACCCACCCCCGGTCGGGCTTGCGGCCTGCCAGCGCCATCGGCAGCTCGACGTTCTCGGCGGCGCTGAGGGTCGGCAGCAGGTTGTAGGACTGGAAGACGAAGCCGACCCGCTCGCGGCGCAGCAGGGTGAGCTGCTTGTCCGACATCGTGCTCAGCTCGGTGCCGCCGATGTAGACCTGGCCGGAGGTGGCCTTGTCCAGACCGGCCAGGCAGTGCATGAAGGTGGACTTGCCGGAGCCCGATGGTCCCATGATCGCGGTGAAGCGGCCGGCCGGGAAGTCGACCGTCACGCCGTCGAGGGCGCGGACCGCGGTCGGCCCCTCGCCGTAGACCTTCACCAGGTCCACGGCGCGGGCGGCGAGGTCAGGACCGTCCGGGGCGGGCTCGCCGGTGGCAGGCGCCATGATCGCGTTTACTCCTTCTCGTCTACTACTTCGCTGTCTCTACTTTCCGTCATTTACTACACGTGCGCTCGCGCCGGCCTCCGGGACGACCCGTTGACGCGACCAAGGCTCCCACCGGAGTATCGCCCCATGCCGCGACGCACCGTCGGGATCGACCTCGGCGGCACCAAGACCCGGGGCTCGGGGATCGTCCCTTCACAATCCCTGACCGGGCCCCCGCCATCTCAGGGACGTCCCTGAAGCGGCGGCCGCGCGCGAGGCCGCGCCTCAGGCGCTGACGATCCGGTACATCCCGCCAGCCTGTGAGAGCGCGTACAGCTCGCCACGCTGGTCCACCCCGAAGGAGGTCAGCGAAGGCACCTTGATGCCGAGGTCGCGGTAGCCGCCCACGCCCCCGTCGCCGCTGACGGGAGCCGCCCTGATCCAGCCGGCGCAGTAGTCGCCGTACAGGTAGGCGCCGGCCAGATCGGGTATGGCCCCGCCGCGGTACACCGACCCGCCGATCACCGTGCAGCCGCCGGTCTGGTGCGAGTACTCGGTCACGGGCGCGATCGCACCGGGCGGCGCGTCGCCCTCGAAGGGATGCGACCCCTCGCGCAGGTTCCAGCCGTAGTTCCGCCCGCCACGGCGGGCCGGTTCGTGGTCGATCTCCTCCCAGTCTCCCTGCCCGACGTCGGCGATCCAGAGGTCGCCGGTCGCCGGGTCGAACGAGAACCGCCAGGGGTTGCGCAGGCCGTAGTCCCAGATCTCGGGCCGCGCGCCGGAGCGGCCCACGAACGGGTTGTCCGGTGGGATCCCGTAGGGATGGCCGCCCGACGGACGCGGGGAGATCCTGAGGATCTTGCCGAGCAGGGTGTCGAGCGACTGGCCGTTGCCGTTGGGGTCGCCGGCGCCGCCGCCGTCCCCGAGCGCGATGTACAGGTAGCCGTCAGGGCCGAAGGCGAGCTGGCCGCCGTTGTGATTGGCGAAGGGCTGGTCGACGGTGAGCAGGTTGCGACGCGACCCCGGGTCCGGGCGGGCGCCGCGCATCGCGAGCTCGGCGACGTGGGTGTCGCCGTTGGTGTCGGTGTAGTCGAGGTAGAGGTAGCGGCCGTCGGGCGAGAAGGCGATGCCCAACAGGCCCCGCTCGCCCCCGCTGGTGACCAGGCTGGAGACGTCCAGCACCGGGGTGGGGTCGAGCTTGCCGTTGCGGAGCGCCCGTACCTGGCCGCCCTGCTCGATGACGTAGACGGCGGGGTCGCCCTTGCGGGTGGTCATGCCGACCGGCGATGAGAGGTGAGCGACCGGGTCGAGGCGGACGCGGGCCTTGGAGAGGTCGCCGCTGCGCGAGCCCGCGGGCGCTGAGCTCTGGCTGGACGGCGCCGCGGAGGCGCCCGAGGAGCTGCCGCCACCGCTCGAGCACGCCGCGGCGCCGACGGCGAGCAGGAGCGCGAGGGCGACGGTGGAAGGTTTGATCTGCATGGTGGTGACATTCTCGCCTGAGGCGGGCAGCAACGTGTGCACCGGCGCAGCGGGGCGTCCGCGCCGTCCGGAGCTTGTCAGGGTTGGCGGGGCTGGCGTGGGGCCGGACGGCTCGACGGGCCGGCGCCGCCGAGGTGGATGAGGAGCCGCTGGACGCGCCGGTCGATCGCGTCACGGAGGTAGCGCACGGTCTCCGGGTCCTTGCCACAGGGATCGTCGATGAACCAGTCCTCGGCGCGTGCCGAGCAGCCGTCCAGGGCGCCGTCGTCGTAGCCCATCACGACCACCACCGCGGCGCGCTCGAGCACCTCGGTCGAGGGCGGCCACGAGCGCCAGCCGAGCAGGTCGACGCCGATGTCGGCGAGCGTTCGCACCACCACCGGATCGGGGTCGAAGGAGGCCGGGCTCATCGAGAGGGCCTGCACCCGCCCTCTGGCGCGGTGGGCGAGCAGGGCGGCGGCGAGACGGCTGCGCCGGTCGTCGCCCACGCCGAGGAACACCACCAAAGGGCGCGGGCGCTCCTCGGCTGGCTGCCCCGCGCCGGACACGAGCCGCAGGCGAGCGGGCTGGCCAGGCTTGGGCGGCTCGGCTCCGCCCCGTCCGGTCACGCTCCGCGCCACCGCTGCGCCAGGTCTGGTGGACGCCAGACCCGTCGACCGGGGTTGCCTCGGCATGTGCACCCCCACTCCATGCATCGACTACTTATCAAGACGCCGCAAATGCGGAGTCGGTTCCATGTTGATTAGCGAATTTCTTCTCTAGCCTGTCGATCCGGTCAGCCCTTTTCCGGTAACCCGACCTACCGACGACTCGGCAGCCTGCTGAGGTATGGCCTGAGGCCGGGGGACCTTACACACCTCGCAGCATCGTCATCGACCGGAACCCCGGCCGGCTGTAGCACAGCCGGCACTGGCGCTGTCTGCTCGCCGACAGCGCGGCATCAGGCGCCGCGGTCGACCCCCTCGAGCCCCTGATCCCCCTGAGCCTGATCCTCTCAGGTTCAGGGGAACTCCAGGGGCTTCCCCGATGCCCGTCATCGCAGGTTTCCCTACTGTCGTTGAGGAGCAGTTGGTCCCAGCGAGCCGCCGAGCTCCAGGAGGAGAAGCAATGGAGTACTTCCGCAATCAAGGGCTGGTCCGCCCACGTGAAGGTCGTATCCTCGGGGGTGTGTGCGCGGGCCTTGGCCGCCGCTTCGGCATCTCCCCATGGATGGCGCGGATCTTGTTCATCTTGATCCTGTTCATCATCCCCGGCAGCCAAATTATAGTTTATCCGATTCTGTGGATCTTGATGCCATCTGAGTGAATTTGAAAATTGCCTGTCACGCTGTGTTACTTCGGATGGGTTTGGATCGTCACTGCGATGACGGATGGTGACCAAGGAAGGTACGCAGTGGTGGACGAACAGGACTGGCTGGCGGAGCGCTTCGAGGAGAACCGGAGCCACCTGCGGGCGGTGGCCTACCGGATGCTCGGCTCGCGCAGCGAGGCCGACGACGCCGTCCAGGACGCCTGGCTGCGCCTGGCTCGCGCCGACCCAAGCCGCGTCGACAACCTCGGCGGCTGGCTGACGACCGTGGTCGCGCGGGTGTGCCTGGACATGCTGCGCGCGCGCACCTCGCGGCGCGAGGAGCCCTTGGAGGAGCCGCTGGACGCGCACCTGCCCGACCCGATCGTGCGCCACGCGGACGGGGTCGGGGTCGACCCCGAGCAGGAAGCGCTGCTGGCCGAGGGGGTCGGACTGGCGCTGCTGGTGGTGCTGGACACGCTGGCGCCTGCCGAGCGGGTCGCGTTCGTGCTGCACGACCTGTTCGCCGTGCCCTTCGACGAGATCGCCCCGATCGTTGGCCGCTCCCCGAACGCGGCCAAGATGCTCGCCAGCCGGGCACGCCGCCGGGTGCAGGGAGCGGACCCGGTTGCCGACGCCGACCTGTCTGGCCAGCGAGCGGTGGTCGACGCGTTCCTGGCTGCCTCGCGCGGCGGTGACTTCGGCGCGCTGCTGGCGGTGCTCGACCCGGACGTGGTGCTGCGGGCCGACCCGACAGCCGTGCGGGCGGGCGCATCGGCGGCGGTCCGCGGTGCGGCGGCCGTGGCCGAGACCTTCTCGGGGCGTGCCCGGTTGGCAAGACCAGCGCTCGTGGATGGAGCAGTGGGAGCGGTGTGGGCGGCAGGCGGACGGCCACGGTTCGTCTTCAGCTTCACGATCACGCGCGGGAAGATCGTCGCCATCGACATCCTCGCCGACCCCGAGCGCCTGGGCCAGCTCGATCTGGCGGTCCTGGACGACTGACGAGAGAGTGCGTCCAGCGACGCGGGCTATCGCGGTCGCCTCGCCGCAGAACGCACGCCGGACTGGCTGATCGAGGCGGACGCCTCGATGTTCACCTCCGTGCGGGAAGGCCGCTTCACGGCGGTTGCGGCGGATGTGGCGACCCTCACCGGCCACCCCGCTGGCTCCTTTGCGTCGTTCGTGTCCTCGCTCGGTGATCGCCGGCTCGGTGGACCGTGATGCCACGATCTCGCACCCGACGGGGGCACGTTTATTGACTAGAGACTCGGACGGGTATCCGGTTCAGGCGGCTTGCGGTGCTGACGCAGCCACACACAACCGGCTTGCCCGGGTGGTGTGGGTCCCAGCGACCTTTGCCGCGTGGATGGTCGTGCTCTGCCGCGTGGGTGCGGCTTTGCCGCGCAGGGTGTCGCTGGGGCGCCTGGTTTGGGGGTTGGTGGAGCGATCTGCGCGGCAGAGCTGCACTGGCGCGGCAAAGGACCACCACCCACGCGGCAAGGCCTCGGAGGTCGCCGACGGTGGCCGCTGCAAGCGGCAAACCTACCCGATCCGGATACCCGTCCGAGTCTCCAGCCTGGCTTGTCCGATAGTTGCTGTGCGGACGGGCCAGAGCGGTAGGTCCCGGCGTGGACGTCGACGCCGTACTGGCCGGGCTGTACGAGGGGTGCGGTGCCGCTGGCCGAGGATGGGACCCACCGCAACCCTGTTCCCATGGGTGCGGTTACATTCTTCCGCTTCGGTTCGTCATACAGGTTGGGTGTTCAACGCAACGTAGAAGGGAGACCACCGTGTCGCTGCAAGTGACCGCCATCATGATCGGCGTCCAGGACCTGAACCGTTCGAAGAGGTTCTACGGCGAGGGCATGGGCTGCAGGATCGAACAGGACTACCCCAATTTCGTGTCGCTCAACCTGGGTGACGGATCGTCGTCGCTGGGCCTCTACGAATGGGAGGCGGCGGCCCAAGATGCCGGCGTCTCCCCGGACGGATCCGGATTCCGGGGCGTCTCATTCCACTTCATCGTTGGGTCGAGCAAGGCGGTGGACGAGGTGATGCGTCAGGCCGAGGGCGCCGGTGGCGGCGTCGTCAAGGAAGCAGCAGCCTCGCAGTTCGGGTACTTCGGGTACTTCAGCGACCCAGACGGCTACCTCTGGAAGGTCGCTGCCGCTCCCGCCTGAGCAACTGGCCGCGGTCCCGCCAGCCAACTATGAAAGGAGCCACCATGCTCGGCCGTAAGAATTACACGCAAGAGGAAATTGATCAAGGCAAAGCGGCGCTCGATCAACAGCTTGCGGTGTACAAGAAACTCGTCAAAGCCGCTGCCAGCGCGACAACGGACGAGAAGATCGACTCTGCCGTTGAATCCTTCGAGGCGCTCTTCTTCAACAACATGACCCTCGTCCTGGACCGTTACTTCGTCCATAGACTTCCAGGGGCCGACTATGAAGGCAAGGACGGGAATCCGCTCAATGAAATCAGGATCATATGTGACTCCTTGATGAACTACAATGGCATCATGCGCGGCGACAAACAGATCAAGCTGACACCTGAACGGTCAGTCTTGAAGCTCAACATTGGCGACCCCATTAAGCTTACCGAGGAAGAGTTCGAACGTCTCTCAGTGGCGTTTTTCACCGAGCTGGAACGCAGGTTTCTCTAGAACCGTCGTACATCAGCCGCTTCTGGACAGCTACGACACCGCCAGCCTGATCGAGGTGCTGCGCGAGCTGCGGAACTTCCTCGGCGGTGAGAAGGCGACCCTGCGCGAATGCCATTCGCCGGTCATGTGTCCGCTCATCCTTGGCGGCGACGGTAAGCGCCTGGGGGGACGCCTTCGAGGCGTTTGAACGCCCGGTTGAACGACGCCTCACTGCGGTAGCCGCTGCGGGCGGCGATCTGGCTCATCGCGAGCGCTCCGTCGCGGAGGAGCTCAGCGGCCTTGGTCATCCGCCAGCGAGCGAGGTAGTCCGCGGGTGGTGCGCCGACGCGCGTGCTGAAGCGCGCCGCGAACGCCGAGCGCGACAGCGCGACAGCGCGACGGCGTTGGCCAGTCGCTCGATGGTCCACGGCTCCTCGGGGTGGCGGTGGATGAGCGCAAGCGCGCTGGCGATCGGCGGATCGTTGAGGGCGCGCAGGCCGTGCTCGGGGCAGTCGCTGCTTGCGATGTGTGCCCGGATCACCTCGATGAGCAGGATGTCGGCGAGGCGGTTCATGACGACGGCGGCGCCGGGGCGCCGCGAGGAGCTCTCCGCGACGAGCAGTTGTGCGGTCGCGGCCAGCCCGGGTGAGGCGGATGGGTCGCTGGCCGCGATGTGAATCGATCGTGCCAGGTGCTGGATCGAGGGCGTCCGGCGCGCCGCCCGGAAGCGGAAAGCACAGATGACGAGGGTCGCACGCCGCCCGTCTCCGCCAATGCGAATCGGCGGAGCGGCGTGCTCTCGCAGGCACTCACGCTCTCTCAATGGTACGTTCCGCAATGGACACGACCCCTGCGTCACGAGCACGCGCCGGGGAACATGCTCCACGCCCCCGTACTCTTCGGCGTCGAGCGCAGCGAGCAGTCCGTCTTCATCCAGATCTTCGTCAACATCCGGCCGCGGGAGCAAAAGCAGAAGCTCTACCAGCAGATCGTCGAGAATCTCGTCCGGAATCCCGGCGTGCAGGGAGGACATCGACGAACCGGACAGGACGCGAGCATGACGCAGGAACCGTCAGGATCGGAAGGAGCCATTCATGGCTGAGATCGCTGTCATCGGCGCAGGGAAGATTGGCGGCATCCTGGCCAGGAAGTGGGCTGCCTCGGGACACGCCGTCACGATCGGAGCTCGTGATCCGAACAAGCCGTCGCTCAAGGAGCTGGCTGAACGGATCGGCGTACGGACAGCCCTGATCGTCGATGCGGTACGGGCCGCCGAGGTGGTGGTCTTCGCGATCCCGGGGGTCGTCATGGCCGAGACCGCGTCGGCGCTGGGAGCCGACCTCGACGGCAAGCTCCTCATCGACGCGACGAACAACGTGGGCGCCGAGACCATCAACAGCCAGGCGGCCATCAGGGCGGCCGCTCCCGGGGCCTCCTACTTTCGGGCGTTCAACACGCTTGGGTGGGAGCTGTTCGATCGGCCAACCGTCGGCGGCGTGCAGGCCGACCTGTTCTTCTGCGGGCCCGACGGCGATGATGGTGTCACCGCTGAGCGGCTGATCGCCGACGTCGGCCTGCGGCCGGTGCGGGTGGGCGGCGTCGAGGAGGTCGAGGTGGTGGACGAGTTGCTCCGCGTCTGGTTCATGCTGGCGGTGAAGCAGCATCGCGGGCGGCGCCTGGCGTTCAAGCTGCTCGAGGACTGACCAGGATCGGGTGATCGGAGACGACCGCGGCCCGGCGCCACGAGCACCGCTTCGAGCGGCACCCCGTTCGGGTGGCGTGTGACACCAGCGAGCCGAACCTGCCGCGCCGACCCAGGCAACGGACGGATGTCTCGCCACCTGGCGGGAGCGGCGGGTCAGGGGGTGGAGGGCTGCCAGCGGCTCCGGGGGATGCCGTAGAGGGAGACGAGGCGCCTGCTGACAGTGAGCTCGACCTGGCGCTCGAAGGTCTCGCCCAGCCTCTCGGCCACACGGATCGAGGCGGCGTTGCCCGGGTCGACGACGCTCAGCACGTGGTCGGCGCCAACAACGTCGAAGGCATAGTCGAGGGCGGCGCGCCCCGCCTCGGTGGCCAGCCCCTGGCCCCAACGGTCGCGGGCGACCAGCCAGCCGACCTCGAGCCCGGGCCAGCCCTCCGGGTTGTGGAGGCCGGCGCGACCCACGAGCTGGCCGCCGGCGCGTTCGACCAGCGCCCAGGTGCCGTAGCCGCGTAGCTGCCAGTGCCCCAGGATGGTCGCCATCGAGCGCCAGGCGCTCGCACGGTCGAGCGGCTTGCCGTCGCCCAGGTAGCGGTTCACCTCGGGATCGGCGGTGATCGCCGCGAAGGCGTCGAGGTCGTCATCGACGAAGGCACGGAGCAGCAGCCGCTTCGTGGTCAGGACCGGGATCTCCAAGCTGTCTCAGCGCTCGGCTCTCAGCCGCTCGGCTGGGACTCGAGGACCCGCCGGGCGATCTCGACCAGGGGAAGCTGCCGGTCCATGGCGGCCTTGCGCATGCGTGTGTAGGCTTGGTCCTCGGTCAGGCCGAACTGCTCCATCAGGCGGCCCTTGGCCCGCTCGATGACCTTGCGGTTGGCGAGCTTGGTCTCCAGGTCCTCGACCGTGTCCCGCAGCTTGTGGGCGTCCGCGGCACGGGCGAGCGCGACCTCGACCGCGGCCAGGAGCTGCGCCGGCTGGAACGGCTTCACCAGGTAGCCGATGCTCCCGGCGTCGGCGGCCTCCTCGACCAGCCCCTTGTCGGAGAAGGCGGTGAGCACCAGCACCGCCGGGCCGTCCTGGGTGATGTGCCGGGCCGCCGCCAGACCATCTAATTTGGGCATCTTGACGTCCATGACCACGAGGTCCGGGTTCAGCTCCCGGGCGAGCTTGACCGCCTGCTCGCCGTCGCCGGCCTCGCCGACCACGGTGTGGCCACCCTCCTCCAGGGTCTCGACGACGTCCACGCGGATCAGGACCTCGTCCTCAGCCACCAGCACTCGGGCCATCTGGCTCCTCTCCCACAGCCGTTGCATTCGGGGGAGCCCGCGGCAGCTCTCCCGAACCCTCCATCGGGTACTTCGCCCGGATGATCCCCCGGTCGTTGGTGTGCACCCCAAAGGATCAGCGACAACGGGCGCTACGTCCAGCCCGTACCGATCGCCCATGCCGGCGGCACTCGCGACGGGGCGCTTCGTGGGCTACGCGGTTCCCTCATGGGCGCGCTCGATCGCAGCCACCTCGTCCCTCGGTGCCACCCGCCACAGCGAGCGCACCGCCTGCTCCCAGTCCGCGAGCATCTCGGCGGCGACGGTCGAGCCGGTCAGCTCCGCGTGTGCCACGATCAGCTCGCGCAGGTAGACCAGCTCGATCTCGTCGGGCGGGCGCGCCAGCACCAGCTCGTCGTTCAACCGCTCGAGCGCGCTGCCGTCGCGGTCGTACAGGAACAGCTCGCCGCCGGTCATGCCGGCGCCGACGTTGCGCCCAACCGGGCCGAGCACCACCACCGTCCCGCCGGTCATGTACTCGCAGCAATGGTCACCGGTGCCCTCGATCACGGCGGTGGCCCCGGAGTTCCGGACCGCGAAGCGCTCCCCGGCCCAGCCGGCGCAGAACAGCTCACCCCGGGTCGCGCCGTACAGCACGGTGTTGCCGACCAGCACCGGCGAGCCCGCGTCGCCATCCGGGGGGCGGATCACGATGCGGCCACCGCCCATGCCCTTGCCGACGTAGTCGTTGGCCGCCCCGACCAGGCGGAGCTCCACTCCGGGCGCCAGGAACGCGCCGAAGCTCTGGCCCGCCACCCCCTCGAACTCGATCCGGGCCCGCCCGGCGGGCGGCCGCGAGCCGAACCTGGCGCCGATGCCGACGCCGAGGCGGGCGCCCACCGCCCGGTCGGTGTTGGCGATCGGGTAGTGCAGATTGACCAGGTCGCCGGCCTCCAGCCCGGGCAGGGCGTCGGCCGCGACCCGGTCGCCGAGCTCCGAGCGGATCGCATGGCTGGGGTCGGGTGCGACGAAGTGCCGTGGCGAGCCGTCGCCCACCGCGGCACCGAGCTCCAGCAGGGGCGACAGGTCCAGCTTGTCCGCGCGGGGGTCGCCGGTCGGCCGCTGCCGCAGCAGCTCGACCCGGCCGATGGCCTCGTCCAGGCCGCGCAGGCCGAGCGAGGCGAGCAGGCGGCGCACCTCCTCGGCCACGTACTCGAGGTAGTTGACGACCATCTCGGGCGTGCCGGTGAACTTGGCCCGCAGGTCCTCCCGCTGGGTGGCGATGCCCACCGGGCAGTTGTCCTGATGGCAGGTGCGCACCATCAGGCAGCCCTCGGCGACCAGCGCCGCCGTGCCGAAGCCGTACTCGTCGGCGCCGAGCAGCGCCGCGAGCAGCACGTCGCGCCCGGTCTTGAAGCCGCCGTCGACCCGCACGCGCACGCGGGTGCGCAGCCCGTTGGCGCGCAGCGCCTGCTGGGTCTCGGCCAGGCCCAGCTCCCAGGGCGTGCCGGCGTGCTTGATCGAGGAGAGCGGGCTCGCGCCGGTGCCGCCGTCCGCGCCGGAGATGGTGACCACGTCGGCGAGCGACTTGACCACCCCGGCGGCCACCGTGCCCACCCCGGACTCTGCCACCAGCTTGACGGTGACGTCGGCGCCGGCGTTGGCCTGCTTCAGGTCGAAGACGAGCTGCGCCAGGTCCTCGATCGAGTAGATGTCGTGGTGCGGCGGGGGCGAGATCAGCGCCACACCGGGCTGGGTGTGCCGCAGTTGGGCGATGTAGCCGCTGACCTTGTGGCCGGGGAGCTGGCCCCCCTCGCCGGGCTTGGAGCCCTGTGCGATCTTGATCTGCAGCTCGACCGCGGAGGCCAGGTACTCAGGGGTGACCCCGAAGCGCCCTGACGCGACCTGCTTGATGGCGGAGCTGCGCTCGCCGCCGAAGCGGGCCGGGTCCTCGCCGCCCTCGCCGGAGTTGGAGCGACCGCCCACGCGGTTCAGGGCGATGGCGAGGGCCTCGTGCGCCTCTGGCGAGAGCGAGCCGAGGCTCATGGCCGCGGTCGAGAAGCGGCGCAGGATCTCGGCTGCCGGCTCGACCTCCTCGAGCGGGGCCGGCGGCCCGGAAGGCACCAGCTCGAGCAGGTCGCGCAGCGCCGCCGGCCGGCGCTCGTTGACCAGCCTGGCGAAGTGCTGGTAGCGCTCGAAGCCGCCGCCCTTGACCGCCTGCTGCAGCAGGTGGGCGCCGCGCTTGGAGCCCTTCAGCTCCGCCCCGTCCCCGCGCACCGTGTAATGGAGGGCCTGCATCACCTCCGGGTTGGTGGCGTGGTACTCGCCGCCGGGGCGGTGCTTGAACCAGCCCGGGTTGTCCAGCCGGGCCATCTCGGCGCCCGCGGCCCGCAGGCGGGCGAGCACGTCCTGGCCGAGCTCGTCGAAGCCGACGCCGCCGAGCGGGGAGGAGGTCCCGGCGAAACAGGTCTCGATCACCTCGGCGTCGAGGCCGACCGCCTCGAAGATCTGCGCGCCGCGGTAGGAGTCCAGGGTGGAGATGCCCATCTTGGACATGACCTTGAACACGCCCTCCTCGACCGCGTGCAGGTAGCGGATCTGGACGGCGGCCGCCTCGCCGTCCTTGCCGAGACCCGCCGCGACGGCCAGCGCCAGCCGCGGGCAGATCGCGCCGGCGCCATAGCCGAGCAGGGCGGCGGCGTGGTGCGCGTCGACCGGCTCGCCGGTGTCGGCGACCAGGCTCAGCCGCGTCGCGAGCCCGGCGCGCACCAGCCGGTGCTGCACCGCGCCGACCGCGAGCAGCGCGGGGACCGGCGCTCGCCCGGGATCGGTCTCGACCGCCCGGTCAGAGATCACCAACAGGCCCGCGCCCTGGTGCGCCCATGCTTCGGCCTGGTCTCCGAGCCGCCGGCAGGCGGCGCGCAGGCCACTGTCACCCTCGGCTGCCGGCCAGGTCGCGTCGAGGGTCCTGGCGCCGAGGACGGGATCGCCGCAGAGCCGCTCGACGCCGTCGGGAGTGAGCAGGAAGGTGGGCAGCTCGACCAGGCGGGCCGCCTCGGGCAGCTCGCTCAGCAGCGGCGCGCGCGGGCCGAGCAGGGTGAGCTTGGAGAGGACGTGGCGCTCGCGCAGGTGGTCGATGGGAGGGTTGGTGACCTGGGCGAAGCGCTGGCGCAGGAAGTGGCTGACCGGCCGTAGGGTGGTGGCGAGCGGTGCGGGCGGGGCGTCGTCGCCCATCGAGGCGGTGGGCTCCTTGCCGCCGGTGGCCATCGGCCGCAGCACCGTTGAGATCAGCTCGCGGGTGAAGCCGAAGGTGATCTGGAGGGCGGTCGAGTCCGCTGCCGGGGCCGGCAGCGGGTCGCCGGGCAGCCCGGGGCGGAGCTGCTCGGCCAGCCAGGCGCTCCACGGCCGCCTCGAGGCCAGCGCCTGCTTGATGTCCCGGTCGGTCCTGAGACCCCCGCCGCTGGGGTCGACGCAGAGCATCTGGCCTGGCCCGAGGCGGCCGCGCCGGACCGTGCCGTGGCCGCTGGTGTCGACGGCGCCCACCTCGGAGGCACACACCACCAGCCCGTCCTCGCAGACCTCGTAGCGCAGCGGGCGCAGGCCGTTGCGGTCGAGGGCGGCGCCGACCAGGCGCCCGTCGGTGAACACCAGCCCCGCCGGGCCGTCCCAGGGCTCGGTCAGGCAGGCGTGGTAGCGGTAGAAGTCGCGCAGCTCGGGGCTGGCCTCGGGGTCCTGCTCCACGGCGGCCGGCACCAGCATGGCGAGCGCGTGGCGGAGGTCACGGCCGCCGCGGACCAGCAGCTCGAGCGCGTTGTCGAGCATGGCGGAGTCGGAGCCGTCGGGGTCGAGCACCGGCCGCAGCAGCTCCTCCGGGTCGAGCCCGTCCTCGCCGGCGAGGTGGCCGGCGCCGAGGTTCCCCTCCCGTGCCCGCATCCAGGCGCGGTTGCCCTCCACGGTGTTGATCTCGCCGTTGTGGCACAGGAAGCGGAACGGCTGTGCCCGCTCCCAGGAGGGCATGGTGTTGGTCGAGTAGCGCTGGTGGAAGATGACGAACGGCGCCCGCAGGCGCTCGTCGGCGAGGTCGGCGTAGAAGGCGGCGAGCTGGTCGGCGGCGCAGAGCGCCTTGTAGGTGACCGTCCGAAGCGAGCAGGACGCCAGGTACAGCGAGGCGCCGCCGGCGAGCGCCTCGCTGGTCGCCCGGCGGGCCGCGCGGAAGCAGCGCCGCTCCGCGGCCTCGTCGGGCTCCGCGGCCGGCGCCGCGAAGACTGCCTGCTCGATCATGGGCATGCTCTGGCGAGCCTGGTCACCGAGGGCGTTGGGGGCCACCGGCACGGTGCGCCAGCGGAGCAGCTCCAGGCCCTCAGCCGCCAGCGCCCGCTCGACCGCGACGCGCGCGATCTTGGCCTGGACGTCGCCGGCCGGGAGGAACGCCATGGCCAGACCGAGCCGGCCGGCCGGATCCTCCGGCTGGGCGAAGAACTCGCGGTGCAGCGGCAGCAGCAGGCCGGCGCCGTCACCGGTGCGGGCGTCGGCTGCGACCGCGCCGCGGTGGCGCAGGCAGTCGAGCCCGTGGAGCGCATGCTCCACCATGGCCCGGCTCCAGCGGCCGTGCAGATCCGCCACGAAGCCGATGCCGCACGCGTCGCGCTCATCGCGGCGGGCGTCGTACAGTTGCCCACGCCAGAGAGACGGGACGTCACGAGACCCTGGACGGTCGCCCATATAGCGCCTCCGATCGCGATCCTGCGGGCGGACGCCTGAGGCCGATCGGAGAGACGACGTTGTCTCGGACACGAAAAGAACGGCGCCCGCTGGGGAGCGCCGTTGCTCTCCAAGGCAGGTTACGGAGACATGACGATCTCGTCAACAGATCGTCCACCGGTCGGCCGGGCCAATGGCACGCAAACTGGCAAATGACCGGCGACCGAGGTGACCAGCGCAGATGGCCATGGCACGGGGGACGTAATCTGGTGCCATGGGCAACCTGATACAGCCTCCGCTGGAGGGCCTGGACGGGGAGGCGGAGGAGCACCTCCACCGTCTCATGGCGGCCTGGCAGCTCATCGCCGACCTGTCCTTCGCCGACATGCTCCTGTTCGTCCCCGCCGGTGGCGAGCGCTTCCGGATCGTCGGACAGATGCGCCCCTACACCGCCCGCACCCTGTACCCCGCGGACCTGCTCGGCGAGGTGGTCGAGCCGGGCTGGCACCCCTTCGTGGAGCGCGCCTGGCGGGAGGAGCGGCGCCTGCTCGCGCCACAGCCGGTGTTCATCGACGCCGAGCCGGTGCGGGTCGAGGCCGTGCCGGTGCGCCGGCGCGGCACGGTGATCGCGGTGCTGAGCGTCGAGGCGGCCGAGGTGCCGGCACGGCCCACCGGCCGCCTCGAGGCCGCCTACCTGCAGGCGGCCGACGCCCTGCTCGAGATGGTCAGCAACGGGGCCTTCCCCTTCAAGGAGGCCCACGACCTGATCGGCTCGCCGCGGGTCGGTGACGGCCTGATCGCGCTCGACGCCAGCGGCAGGGTGGAGTTCGCCAGCCCCAACGCGACCTCGGCCTTCCGGCGCATGGGCAGCAACTCGCTGCCGCCGGGCCAGCCGCTGCCCAACCGGGTGGCGGTGCTGGTGGCGGAGGCGATGGCCGGCCGCCGGCCGATCGAGTCCGACGTGGAGGAGGAGGGCGCCATCACCGACGTGCGCATCGTCCCCCTGCTGCGCGGTCTGACCAAGCGACGCGGCGCGCTGGTGCTGTGCCGTGACATGACCGAGCTGCGCCGCCGCGAGCGGGTCATCTCGCGGCGCGAGGCCACCATCCGCGAGGTCCACCACCGGGTCAAGAACAACCTGCAGACGGTCGCGTCGCTGCTGCGGCTGCAGGCGCGCCGCCTCACCGACCAGCCGATGGCGGTGGACGCCCTGGAGGAGTCGGTGCGGCGGATCGCCGCGATCGCGCTGGTGCACGAGACCCTGACCGAGGAGCCCACCCCCAGCGGCGCGGTCGACATGGGCGACGTGGCCCGCAGGGTGGTGCGCATGCTGGAGGGCTCGCTGGGCCGCGAGAACGTGCGGGTCACGGTCGAGGCCGAGTCGCTGCGGGTCGCCGCCAGCGTCGCCACACCCCTGTCGGTGGTGCTGAACGAGCTGGTCCAGAACGCGGTCGAGCACGGCCTCGGCAACCGCGCCGGCATCGTGACGGTGCGGCTCTACGCCGGCCCGGACGGCGCTCTCGAGCTCGTGGTCGACGACGACGGCGACGTCGGCTCGCCGACGGCGCAACCGGCCGAGGAGACCGAGCTGGTCCTGCGCTCGGGCGGCCTCGGGCTGCGGCTGGTCCGCGCGCTGGTGGAGGAGGAGCTGGGCGGTCGCTTCAGCCTGACCAGGTCCAGTGAGCGGGGCAGCGTGGCGCGGGCGAGCATCCCGCCATCCGAGCCCGAGCAGGCCGCCACGTGAGCCGCCCGGCCGCGGCGGGACACCTGCGCCTCCTCGTCTGGGATCGGGCACAGGTGGCCTGAGAGCTCAGCCGACCTCAGGTTCGCGCTCCGCGGGGCGGGTGCCCGGAACGTGGCGGGCGGCGAAGTCCAGGAGCACCTCGGTCTGGCGGATCCGCTCCTCGGTCACCAGCGCGCCATGACCGGCGTCGAAACGGTCCAGCTCGAACGGCTTGCCCAGCTCCCGCAGGCGTTCGGCGTAGTTCAGGACCTGCTGCAGCGGGCAGCGGGTGTCGTTGTCCCCCACCGTCAGCAGCAGCGGCGTGCGCACCCGCTCGACGTAGGTGATCGGGGAGCGGGCGCGGTACAGCTCAGGCTTCTCCTCCGGGCTGCCGCCGAACAGGCCCCTGTCGAAGGCCTGGAGGCCCTCGGCCTCATCGGCGTAGGCGGCGACGTAGTCCGCGACCGGGACGATCGCCGCGGCTGCGCGCCAGCCCTCGGGCACCGTGCCGATCGCCTGCAGGGTGACGTATCCGCCCCAGGAGGAGCCGGCGATCAGGATCCGGTCGGGGTCGGCGAACGCCCGGGCGATCAGGTCGTTGCGCCCTGAGGCGACGTCCTCGACCTCGGGCCGGCCGGGATCGCCCTCGAGCGCGTCCTGCCACGCCTTGCCGTAGCCGGTGGAGCCGCGGTAGTTGACCAGCCCCACCGCCCAGCCGTGGTCGACCAGCGCCTGCACCTGCGGGCTCCAGCCGTCGGCGTCGTGGGAGTGCGGGCCGCCGTGGACCAGCATCACGACCGGGTGCGGACCGGACTCGGGTGGGGTCACGAGGAAGCCGTGCACCCGCTCGCCGCGCGGGTTGGGGAACGACCAGCTCTGGTAGGGCTGGCCAGCCGGCGCCGGCTCGCCCGGCGGGCGCAGCACCGGCTGGTCGCGGCCGATCGCGCGCACCTGTGGCGCGGCCGCGCCCGAGGACCAGCGGTACCAGACCTCACCGTCGGGCCGCACCCTGGCACCGCCGATCGAGCCAGCGGGATGGGCGAGCCGCCGGAGGTCCCCGCCTCGCGCGACGGTCAGCTCGAGCCGGTACAGCTCGTCGCGCCCGAGATGGGTGTGGACCAGCAGCAGGGCGGAGCCGTCCGGCCACCAGTCGGCGACCTCGACCTCGCCGGGCAGGTCGACCTCGAGGTCGGAGCGCTCGCCGCTGAGTGGGTCCCAGACCGCCGGCCGGCCGCGGCCATGGGTCTCGTGCAGCAGGGCGACGCGCTGGTCGCCGGGCACCGGCGAGAAGCGCAGCGCGAACAGGCCGTAGCCCTGACCGTCCCAGAGGTCGGCGAGCGTGGCGCCACGCTCGAGGTCGAAGGCGCGCAGGGCCGGGTGCAGGTTGTCGCCGTGCTCGGCGTGGTGCACCACCAGGACGCGCCCGTCGCGGCTCATGTCGGCCACGTCGATGCTCTGCTCGTGGCGGTACAGCTCCGCGCCCGGCTCTCCGGCCCGCCCAACCTGGACGGAGAAGCCGACCCGGCTGGCCATGCCCACCGCGACCCGCCGGTCGGGCCCCAGCGCGATCCCCGCGCTCCAGGCGGGCTCGACGCCCGGCATCAGCGGGAGGTCGTCGCCGCCGTGGAAGGGCTGCAGCAGCCACTGGCCGATCTCGTCGCCCTTGGAGTCGTCGAACCAGACGATCCCTTCGCCGTCCGGTGTGGGGCCGCCCGCCACCACGCCGGTCGGGTGCGCGGTCACCTGCCGGTGCTCGCCGGTGGCACGGTCCCAGGCGTGCACCTGCCAGGAGCCGGACGCGTTGCAGGCATAGACGAGCCGCTCGGGGTTGTCGGCGGCCCAATTGGGCAGGGTGAGCGACGGCGCCCGGTAGCGCCGCCGCCAGCGTGGCTCATTCGTGCTCATTGGGAGATCGTACCCGTGCGTGAGCGGCGATACTTCGGGGAGTGAGACGGCGACCACGGAAGGACTGGTGAGGGTGGAGCGACAGCGCCCCCTGCTCCACATGATCGGCAATGCCCACATCGATCCGGTCTGGCTGTGGCAGTGGCCAGAGGGCTACCAGGAGGTGCGCGCGACCTTCCGCTCGGCGATCGAGCTGATGGAGACGTACCCCGAGCTCCATTTCACCTGTGACTCGATCGCGTACTACGCCTGGGTCGAGGAGAGCGATCCGGAGCTGTTCGAGGCGATCCGCGAGCGCATCGCCGAAGGTCGCTGGGAGGTGGTCGGCGGCTGGTGGGTCGAGGCCGACTGCAACCTGCCCGCCGGCGAGTCGTTCGCCCGCCAGGCGCTCTATGCCCAGCGCTGGCTCGCCGAGCACCTCGGCCGTATCGCCACGGTGGGCTGCAACGTGGACCCGTTCGGCCACAACGCCATGCTGCCGCAGCTCCTGCGCAAGGCCGGCATGGACAGCTACCTGTTCATGCGGCCGGGGCCGCACGAGCTGCCGCTGCCCGCGCCGGCGTTCTGGTGGCAGTCGCCGGACGGGTCGCGCGTGCTCGCCTTCCGCATCCCGCACCACTACGCCAGCTCAGGGCTCGAGCTGAGCGGCCACGTGGCCGCGGCGGTCGCGCAGCTCCCGCCGGGCTGGCAGGAGCTTGCCTGCTTCTATGGCGTGGGCGACCACGGTGGCGGCCCGACCCGCGCCAACCTGGAGAGCATCCGCCTCCTCGGCGCGGCCGGCGAGCCGGCGCGCCTGCGGTGCGGCACCTCCCGGCGCTTCCTCGACCGCCTGCTCGCCGCCGGCGGCGAGCTGCCGGTGGTCGCCGGCGAGCTGCAGCACCACGCGGTCGGCTGCTACGCCGCCCACTCGGGCATCAAGCGCTGGAACCGCCGCGCGGAGAGCCTGCTGCTGGCGGCGGAGCGCTGGGCGGCGGTCGCGCGGCTGATCGCCGCGGTGCCCTACCCGCGCGAGGAGCTGGGCCACGCCTGGCGGCAGGTGCTGTTCAACCAGTTCCACGACGTGCTGGCCGGCACCGCCATCGAGCCGGCCTACCAGGACGCCCGCGACCAGCTCGGCGAGGCGGCGTCGATCGCCGGCCGCATCGCCAACCGCTCGATGCAGGCGCTCAGCCGGCGCATCGGCATTGCGCCCGAGCCTGACGTGTCGCCGGTGGTGGTGTTCAACCCGCACCCGTGGCCGCTCCGCGCTGACGTGGAGCTGGAGCTCGGGAGCTTCGCCGGGCCGGCGCGCCTGGCCGACGAGGCCGGCGGCGCGGTGGCGGTGCAGGCCACCCGCTCGCACGCCACGGTGCCGGGCTGGCGCCAGCGCCTGGTGTTCCCGGCCGACCTGCCGCCGCTGGGCTACCGCACCTATCGCCTCTATCCCAGCTCAGGCGCCGGTCGGGACGGGGGCCCGGACCCAGGCTCCGGCCAGGACCGCGGCGGCGACGGGATGGTCCTGGAGAGCAGCCGGCTGCGCGCCGTGGTGGACCGGCGCACCGGCTGGCTCGCCAGCCTGGTCGACAGGGCCAGCGGCGCGGAATTCGCGCCAGCGCTGCCCGAGCCGCACGCGGTGGTCCTGTCGGACCGCACCGACACCTGGAGCCACCGCGCGCTCGCCTACCGCGACCAGGCCGGCGCCTTCGCCTGCGAGTCCGTCAGGTTGCTCGAGCACGGCCCGGTCCGCTCGATCGTGCGGGTCACCAGCCGCCACGGCGCCTCCACCCTGACCGAGGACCTGGTGCTCGGCCGTGACAGCGGGGTGCTGGAGGTGCGCGCCACGCTCGACTGGCACGAGCGGCTGGCCCTGCTCAAGCTGCGCGTGCCCAGCGCCCTCGCGGAGGTCACCGCCACCTACGAGATCCCCTATGGCTACCTGGAGCGGCCGGCCGATGGCGCCGAGGAGCCGGCGCAGGCGTGGGTGGACGTCAGCGGCGTCCTGCCGGACGGGCGGCGCGCCGGGCTGGCCCTGCTCAACGACGGCAAGCACGCCTTCGACGTGCGGGAGGGCCGCATCGGCATGACCGCCGCGCGCAGCCCGGTCTACGCCTGGCACGAGCCCCGCGAGCTGGACCCCGGCGAGGACTACAGCTACCTCGACCAGGGTGTGCAGCGCTTCGTCTACCGGCTGCTGCCGCACGCGGGCGACTGGCGTGCCGCGGGCGTGGCGCGTGCCGCCGCGGAGCTGAACCAGCCGCCGTTCGCCCTGCTCGAGTCGTGTCACCCCGGGCCGCTGCCGCAGCGGCGGTCGTTCGCGGCGGTGGCGCCGGGCTCGGTGCTGGTCTCGGTCGTGAAGCTCGCCGAGGACCCCGGCGACGACCTTGTGGTGCGCGCCTACGAGAGCGCCGGGCGGCCGGCCACGGCCGAGATCGACCTGCCGCTGGTCGACCGGCGCATCACCGCGGCCTTCGGCCCCTGCGAGATCAGGACCTTCCGCGTACCGCGCGACCCAGAGCGGGCGGTGACCGGGACCGACCTGCTCGAGCGGCCCGAGTGAGTGGAGGGACGACGTAATTGCTGGAGGGGCCGCCCCGAGAGCGCCGGCTGGTGCTGGTCCGGCGCTCTGGGGGATGAGGCGGCCCCTCCGGGTGCCCGGCTCATGCGCCGCCGGGGGATCCTAGGGCTTGGCCTCCTCTTCGATGGGGATGGCCTCGATCAGGAAGTTGATGCTGTAGGCGCCCTCGGCCCAGGTCGCGCCGGCTGGGGCGTCACGGACCGGCGTGCGGCTGCGATAGGTGTGGGCGCCGCTGCCCCAGCCGTCCAGCCCGAGCCAGCGCTCGCAGACCACGCCGCCCGACTCGCCCCCGGCGCCCGCGCCGGCGACCGTCACGGTGAGCGGCTCGTGCGGCTCGAGCACGAGCTCGAAGCGCCCGTCGACGTCGAAGGTCTTGCCGTCCTCGACCTCCATCGCGCCGACCTCGGGCCACTGGCTGGAGCGACCGCCCACGCCCAGGCCGAGGGAGAGCCGGCCGTCGAGGGCGTCGGCGTCCTCGACGGTGACGTGGGTGAAGGTCACCACCACCCGGGTGCGCCGCGGCGGAGCCACCACCGTCACCCCGGTCCGGCTGGTCGCGCCAGGCTCGGCTGGCGGCAACGCGATCAGCGCGCCCTGCTCGGAACGGTAGGCGGCGGTGAGCTCGTAGCCGCCTGGCACCGAGCCGAACTGCACGACGGCCTTGAACAGCGCGCGCTCCGCCCCGGGCTCGAGCGGGGTCGGGTCGGCGTCGCCACCGAGCAGGCCGTCCAGGCGCTCGCCACCTGGACCGCGCACCACCATGAACAGCTCGGTGAGCCGCGCGGGGTGGTCGCCGTAGTTCCTGGCGCAGTACTGCGCCACGAAGTGGCGGCCGAGCGTGGGCGTCCATGAGCTCACCCAGATCCCCCGGGAGACGGCGAGGTCCAGGTAGGGCGGCCGCTCCGGCACGTAGTCCTGGACGAAGCAGCCGCGCCAGCGCTCTTCCGGGACGCTCGACTCCAGGTACGGGCGGCCGTGGTCGGTGGACAGCACCACCTCCTGCTCGGGCCGGTCCGGGTCGTACACCCTGATCCGCATCGCGCCGGTGGGGTCGTCGGCCTCGTAGGCGTACGCCACCACCTGGTGGTTGCTGGCCAGGTCCTCCAGGTTGGAGGCGGCCACCAGCCCGAGCGCCACCGGCCGCCCCGAGTCGATACGGCGCCGCAGCCGCGGCAGCGCCTCCTCCCTGGTCCGGGCGACCACGCCGGGATCGGCCCAGGTGGGCTGGTCGGCCGCGAGCGTCCAGGTCACGAACTGGCGCGCGCTGGCCACGGCGAAGCTGTCGGAGAGCCGTTTGTAGATGTAGTCGGCCAGGCGGGTGCCGTCCTTCGGCGTGCCCGTGCCCTGGAAGTCCTGCCGCCGGTGTGTCGGCACCGGCAGGCCGGTGTACCAGTAGTCGAGCGCGGCGAAGGCCATGCCGCCGCCGCGACCTCTGGTCGCCACCTCGCCGAAGCCCGGCACGAGCACGACCTTGCCGCCAAACTCGTTGGCGAAATGAAACCCATGTCTGGATGGAACGAACCCGGTTGTCGGCACCAGCCCCCCCTTACGAGCCACGCCTGCAGGTCCCGGCGGCCAGAGCCGCACTGCCAGGGCCGGCACAGATCGTGGTGGCGCCCCAAGGTGCGACGCAATAGCACGAAGGCATCTGATCAGAAAGCACGTGGTTCGGGGGCAGACGGGTCGTCCCCCAACCGGACCTCGCAATTCCCCGTATCGTCTCGTTCAGGACGACCTACAGAAGATGGCCACTGCAAGCCCACGCGACCACCATAATGGCCTCTGCTGACCTTCTCTCATCACTTTTGGCCTGATCCGGCCGCATGACTCGTCGAGGACGGGCATCATAGGCTACTCGAATGATTCGCGATGGACTTCAAGAAATTTCCGATCGGACCCGATCGGTTATGCTTCGCGCCGACGCATACACGCCGATGTCGGATATTCCATCGGAGGGAGGACATCACATGTCTGGTGACGGTCAGCGCGGTCAGCGCGGTGGGAAGACCGACCAGATGCGCCAGCTCGCCGGCAGGTTCCGCACCGACTCGGGGCAGATCCAGGGCCTCATCAGGAGTCTCGACAGCGACACGACCGGCAGTGAGCCCATCTGGCAGGGACCAGCGGCCAACCGGTTCCGTGGCGACTGGTCCTCGTTCAAGCCGACCATGGACAAGCTCGTGCACGCCCTTGACGACGCCGCCCAGGCGATCGACAAGAACGCCCAGGCGATCGACGCCGCCACCAGCTGACCCCGCGCCCGCACCACCGAGGCCCCGGCGGTGAGCGCCGGGGCCTCCTCGCGCCGCGCGCGCTACCGCTCCGGCAGCGCCGCCTGGACGGGCATGAGGCCGCCGTTCAGCACCAGCAGGCCGCGGCCAGGGGGCCCGGCGGCCATGTTGCGGGGCAGGCGGACGCCGAGCAGGTCACCGTCGCTGGGGGACCGCGGCGACAGCAGCAGGCCGCTGCGCGAGCGCCGGATGTCGACCGCGAACCCGCGGTACTGCGAGCTCAGGTCGTCCGTGGTGCCGGCGGCGACCACCGCCTGGTCGGCGTCGCGCGCCGCGCGCACGAGGTCGCCGAGCCGCTCGCCCATCGCGCTGTCCAGCAGCAGCTCGGCATCGTCCACCAGCACAACGTGCTGCTCCACGCCCTGGAGCAGCTCGCCCAGCCGGTCGGCCTCCCCGTCCTCGGCGCCCAGCACGCCGAGCACGCCCGGCAGCGCCGCCAGCTCGCGCAGGGGCGAGCGCCGCGGGGTGACCAGCGCCACCGGGACCTGGCGCCGCACCAGCCAGCGGGCCATCGTCTCGAGCACGCTCGACCTGCCCGATCGCGGCGGCCCACCGATCACGAAGCCGGGGCTGGTCTGGAGCAGGTCGACGCCGGCTGGACCGAGCGCGTCACCGCCGGCGCCGACCAGCGCCCACAGCCGCGACGGCGGGGCCAGCTCCGGGTCGAGCCGCAGGGCCTCGGCCACGGTGATGCGCGGCGGCAGCGCGTCGACCCGCAGCGGGCGGCGCGAGCGGGGCACGGCGCGGTGCCGCCCGGTCGCCTCCTTGGCGATCGCCTGCAGCGCGGCCACCTGCGCCGGGCCGGAGGGGTCGGCGTCGAGCAGCGCGACCTGCGCCTCCAGCAGCCCGGTGGAGGTCGGCACCAGGCCCCGGCCGGGCGGCATCGCGCTCGGCACCTCCCTGGCGGGCACGCCCGCCCGCCCCCAGTCGTCCGGGTCGGCGAAGCGCAGCAGCAGGCGCTCCTCGAACACCGTGGACACCTGACCGACGAAGCCGCTGGCGTCGCTGGTCATCACCGTGCGGAGGCCGACAGACGGCCCCTCGCGCAGCAGCCGCAGCGCGGTCTCGATGAGCCGGCCCAGGTCGTAGCCCTCGAACGCGGCGCGAAAGCCCTCCCAGCGGTCGAGCAGCAGGACCATCCACGGCAGGCGCTCCTCCGGGGCGGCCGCGGCGCGCTGCTCCACCAGGCTCGAGGCGCCCCGCTCGGCGAAGAGCTGCTGGCGGCGCGAGACCTCGGCGAGCAGGCGCCCGAGCAGCCGGTCGACGCGGTCGAGCTGGTCGCGGCCCACCACCGCCCCGCAGTGCGGCAGGCCCACCAGCGGCAGCAGCGCATTGGCGCCGCAGTCGACGCCGTACAGGTGCACGTCCACGGGTGAGGTGCGGGCGCCGATCACTCCGGCGATGGTGCGCAGCACGGTGGAGCGGCCGGTGCGCGCCGAGCCGGCGACCAGCAGATGCCCGCCGCCCGCCAGGTCGAGCGGGAGCGAGGCGCGGCGCTGCTCCGCGGGGACGTCGACAAGGCCGATGGGGAGCGGCGGCACCTCGCCCGCGGGGGCGGGGGCGCTGGCCGGGGGCGGGAGCTCGGCGACGGTCACCACCTCGCCCAGCGGTTCCAGCCAGGGGCTCGGCTGGGCGGCCATGCGGAGCTGGCGGGCGGCCTCGCGGACCGCCTCGACCAGCACGGACAGGTCGGTGCCGGCGTCGTCGTCCCGCGACGGGGCGGCGGCGCGTGGCAGCGGCCGGCCGAGGTCACGCCAGCCGACCCTGGCGATCAGCGGCCCGGTCGCCGCGGTCCTCGCGCCCGGCCGGCGCCCGCCCACCCGCGCCGCCTGCACCGCCGTGAGCGAGGAGGCGCCAGAGCGCACGTAGCACCTGCCCGGGGTGGACTTGGCGATGGCGGCCGCGTCGGGAGCGTCGAGCACGTCGCTCGACTCGGTCGCGTCGGTGACCCGCAGCGCGATGCGGAGGTTGGTGTTGGCCCGGATGTCCGCGCTCACCACGCCGGCGGGCCGCTGGGTGGCGAGCACCAGGTGGACGCCGAGGGAGCGGCCGCGCTGCGCGATGCCGACCAGGCCGCGGACGAACTCGGGCAGCTCGGCGACCAGCGAGGCGAACTCGTCGATGATCAGCATCAGGCGTGGCAGCGGCTGCAGGCCCGGCTGCCTTGAGACCTCGTCCCAGTAGTCCTCGATGTCCTTTGCGCCCGCGTGCAGCAGGATCTCCTCGCGCCGCTTGAGCTCGGCCGAGAGCGATGCGAGCGCGCGCTGCGTCAGGTGGCCGTCGAGGTCGGAGACCATGCCGACGGTGTGGGGCAGGCGGGCGCAGTCCTTGAAGGCGCTGCCGCCCTTGTAGTCGATGAGCACGAACGTCATGGCGTCGGGCCGGTTGGCCACGGCGAGCGACGCGATCAGCGTCTGGAGCAGCTCCGACTTGCCGGCTCCAGTGGTGCCGGCCACCAGCGCGTGCGGGCCGTCACGGCTGATGTCCAGCTCGAAGGCGCCGTCGGCGGCGTAGCCCAGGGGGGCGACGGTGGTGCGCCCCCGCCGCGACCAGGCTGCCCCGACCAGCTCGGCGCTCGGGTCCGGCATGCCGAGCAGGTCGAGCAGGCGGGCGCTGTCCGGCAGCATGCTGGCGGCGTCCTCGCGGCTCAGGTCGCGGATGGGCGCGAGCGCCCTGGCCACCCGCTCGCACCAGGCGCTGCTCGCCTGATCGGCGAGGACCGTGCCGACCGGGTCGAGGCCGCCGCCGCGCAGGCGCAGCCGCGCCGGCTCGTCCCACAGCCAGGTCGCCACCGTGCGGCACTCCTCCGGGAGCAGGCGCTCGTCGTCGTCCACGCAGACGGCGTGGACACCGGCGGCCGGGCCCTCGGCGAGCACCCGCGGCATGCCGGGCACGCGCCGCAGCGCCCGCGCGCCGTCGAGCACCAGCAGGACGCTCGGCCCCTGGACAGCGGCGGCGTCAAGGTCGAACGCGCCGCGGTCGCTGCGGCGCCTGGCGATCTCCTCGACCAGCTCGGCGACCCGGCGGGAGACGGTCTCGGCGTCCACCCCGAGCAGCGCCACGCAGTCCTGACCGTCGCGGGGCCGGCCGTGCGGCAGCCAGCGCACCCACTCCCAGTCCGCAGCCGCCTCGCGGCCCGGCGCGAGCACCACGATGGACAGGTCGCGCGGGCTGTGCATGACGGCGGCCTGCGCCACCAGCCAGCGCGCGACCCCGCGGGAGGCCGCCCGGTCGCCGGCCACGCCGACCACGCCGAGCCTTTGGAGGTCCAGGGCGACCGGCACGTCGCGGGCGACCGGTGGGCGTGGCGGGGCCTCCTCCGGCTCGCTCCGCGACACCAGCTCGATCGCGGCGGGCAGGTCGCCGGTGCCGACCCGCAGGCTCAGTGCGTCCGGGTCGTCGCCGCGCCGCTCCCACAGGCGCCGCCGCGGACCGGTCGCCACCAGCAGCAGCGCCGCCGGGTCGGGGGCGGCGTGACGCCGCTCGGCCTCGTCGGCGGCGCGCAGCTCCTCGAGCGCGACCTCGTGCTCCCGCCTGGCGCGCTGGTACCGCTTCACCGCGCTGCCGTGGCGCTTGTGGCCAGAGCGCCTGTCGCTCAGGTAGTTCGCCAGCATGGTCATCGGGCCGAGCAGTGCCATGGCCAGGTACAGCGGCTGCCTCAGCAGCACGGCGATGGCCACGCCCGCGAGCGCCGGCAGCACTGTGGCCAGCAGGTTGAACCGTGGTCCCTCGTCCCTGCCCGGCTCCTCCGGGACGGTCAGGCGCCGGCCACGGCGAGGCGGCAGCAGCCGCGGCGGGCGGTTGTAGGCCAGACCGCCGTCGCCGGTGGGCGTGAGCGAGGCGTCGGCCTCCTCGGGAAGCTGCAGGGTGAGCAGGCTGTCCGCGATCGCGAGCACGCCGCCGTGCGGCCACGGCGCCGCCGCGGTGATGGCGCTGCCGTCCAGCGCCAGCGCCTGCCCTGGCGCCGGCGCCACCGTCGCCCCGGCCGGCCCGACCGTGACCGTGGCGGCGTGCGGCGCCACCGCGGGGTCGCCCAGCACCACGGCGCAGGCACGGTCGCGGCCGAGCCCGAAGCGGCCGAGCCCGAGGCGGTGCACCGACCCGGCGGCGGGCCCGCCGGTGACCCGGACCTCGATGACGCCGGTCGGCTCGGCGAGGTCGGTGGCCGGCGCGTAGCGGGAGCCGAGCGCGACCACCATGCCGTCGCGCAGGGCCCGCCCGGCGGGCAGCTCGGCGGCGAGCGTCCGGCCGTCGACCCAGAGGGTCACCGCCTCCGGGCCGGCACCCGCCCCGGGACCGGCCCTCGCGTCCGCCACCACCTGGGCGCCGGTGGCCGCCGCCCGCAACGGCGCCCGCTCCATGAAGCGGGGGTGGCGGATGACGATGGCGAGGTGCTCCGGCTCCTCCCCGTCAGCCGCCTCGCCGCCGGTCCCGCCGCCGCCCCCGGGGGCCCTGGGGACCCCGGCCAGGGCGTCCTGGAGCGACCGCGCCACGTCGTGCACGGTGGCGCCCTCGTCGAACGACACGAGCACGTCGGCACGCGTGCCGCGGGCAGCGTCGAGCGCGGTGAGTGCCACGCGCATCGCAGCGCTCCTTTGGGGAGGAACCGAACGAGTACGAGATTACGGCCATATCCGAAGTGCTCCGCTCGGCGCGGAGGAGTTATTCTAGGTGCCCCCGTCCCGCCGCGTGCGCCGGGCGCTTCCCCCGAGGCGCCTGAGCGTCTGAATCACGGGAGCTTTCAGGTCGTATGAGCACCACAACGGACCGCGGCACGTCCGGCAGCCAGACTGCCTCCCCCAACCCCGCCTCCGGGTGGAGGGCCCCTCGCCCGACCGGGGGCCGCCAGGGCGGCGACCGGCTGCCAGCGCGCCCGCGCGAGCGCAAGCCCGCCCTCGCCGCCCTGGCGGTGCTGCTCATCCTCGGCGGGGCGCTCGCCAGCATGTCGCTGGTGCTGCGCAGCGGCCAGACGGTCGCCGCCATCGGCATCGCCAGGTCGGTCGCCCGCGGCGAGCGCATCTCCCTCAGCGCCATGCATCAGGTCCAGGTCGCCAGGACCGGCGTGGACTACGTGCCGTGGGAGCAGCGCAACCAGGTGACCCGGTACTACGCGGCCGTCCCGCTGGTGCCGAGGTCGCTGCTGGCCCACGCCCAGGTGAGCATCAGCCAGGGCGCCAAGAGCGGCCAGGTGGTGGTCGGCCTCGCCCTCAAGCCCGGGCAGCTGCCCGCTGGCCAGCTCCGCGCGGGCGACACCGTCCGCGTCTACGCGGTGGTGGCCAGCGCCTCCGCGCAGAACAGCGGCACCACCTCGCAGAGCAAGCTACTGGCCGAGGCGGCGCGGGTCTACTCGGTCCGCAACGGCGACGAGGCGAGCATCGGCGAGTCCACCGTGCAGATGTCGATCGTCGTGACCGAGGACGAGGCCGGGCCGGTGACGCAGGCGGCGGCCAACGGCAACGTGGCGCTCGTCCTCATCCCCAGGGCGGGCTGAGGCGCTTGTGGCGCTCATCGCGCTGGCTGCGGACAAGGGCTCGCCGGGGGTGACCACCACGGCGGTCGCGCTCGGAGCCGTGTGGCCCGGTCGCGCGATCGTCGCCGAGTGCGACCCGGCCGGCGGTGACCTCGCCTACCGCCTGCCCGGGGCCGGCGGCGCGCCGCTCGACCCCAACCGCGGCCTGCTGTCGCTGGCGGCCACCGCGCGCCACGGGGTCGAGCCGCGGCAGGTGTGGGACCACGTGCAGGTGCTGAACGGTGGGCTCGAGGTGCTGGTGGGCGTCTCGACCGCCGAGCAGTCCAGCGGGCTCCAGGGCCTCTGGGAGGGCTTCGGCCAGGCCTTCCGTCAGGTCGCCGAGGCGGACGTGCTGGCCGACTGCGGCCGGCTCGGCCCTGACTCGCCCAGCCTGGCGCTGCTGCGCCACGCCTCCCTGCTGCTGCTGGTGACGCGGGCCACGGTCGAGTCGGTGGCCCACACCCGCGACCGGCTGGCAACCCTGGCGGGCAGGCAGGGCGCCAGCGGCGTGATCGGCCCGACCATGGGAGTGGTCCTGGTCGCCGGGCCCAACCAGTCCAGGGACACGGTCGGCCAGGTGGCCGCCGTGCTGCGTGGCGCGCAGCTCCCGGTCGAGGTGGTCGGCGCGATCGCGCACGACCCGAAAAGCGCCGCCCTGCTCAACGGGCAGTGGGGCGGGCGGCTCGGCCGCTCCCTGCTGGTCCGCTCGGCGCGCGAGGTCGCCGCGCGGGTGCACGGCCTGCTGCTGAGCCCCAACCGGGCGGCGGGGTAGCGGCCATGGACCACGCGCTGGTCAAGAGGTTCCGCCAGCAGGTCGGCGACCGCCTGGCCGAGCAGCGGCGCGCCGATGCGGCGGGCGGGCTGCCGCCGATGTCGACCGAGGACGAGCGCCAGTTCGCCCGGGCGGTCATCGCCCAGGTGCTCGAGGAGCACGCCCGGGCCGAGATCGCCCAGGGCCGCACGCCCCTCACCGTCGAGGCGGAGGAGTCGGTCGCCGCCGGCGTGCACGCCGCCCTGTTCGGGGTCGGCCGCCTGCAACCGCTGCTTGATCACCCCGACATCGAGAACATCGACGTCAACGGCTGCGACAACGTCTTCGTCAGCTACGCCGACGGGCGCGAGGAGGCCGTCGAGCCGCTGGCCGACTCCGACGACGAGCTGGTCGAGCTGATCCAGGTGCTCGGTGCCTACTCAGGCCTGACCAGCCGCTCCTTCGACACCGCCAACCCGCAGCTCGACCTGCGCCTGCCCGACGGCTCACGGCTGTCAGCGGTGATGGACGTCTGCCGCCGCCCGGCCGTGTCGATCCGGCGCGCCCGGCTCGGCAAGGTGTTCCTCTCCGACCTGGTCGGCAACGGCACCCTCCTGCCGGAGCTGGCCTCGATGCTGGCGGCCGCGGTGTCGGCCCGCAAGAACCTCATGATCGCCGGCTCGACCAACGCCGGGAAGACCACCCTGCTGCGCGCGCTGGCCAACGAGATCCCGCCGGGCGAGCGGCTGGTCACCGTCGAGCGCGCCCTCGAGCTCGGGCTCGACCAGTTCCCCGAGCTGCACCCCAACGTGGTGGCGTTCGAGGAGCGGCTGGCCAACGCCGAGGGCGCCGGCGGCATCTCCATGGCCGGGCTGGTGCGGCGCAGCCTGCGCATGAACCCGAGCCGGGTGATCGTCGGCGAGGTGCTGGGCGACGAGATCGTGACCATGCTCAACGCCATGACCCAGGGCAACGACGGCTCGCTGTCGACCATCCACGCCAACTCCGCGCCGGAGGTCTTCAACCGCATCTCCACCTATGCGCTGCAGGCGCAGGAGCGGCTGCCGGTCGAGGCGAGCCACATGCTCATCGCCGGCGCCATCGACTTCGTGGTGTTCGTGGAGAAGCGCAACGACTACCGGCGCGGCGGCACGCTGCGGCGCTACGTCTCCAGCGTGCGCGAGGTGACCGGCGTGGACGGGCGAGTGCTCTCCAGCGAGGTGTTCGGGCCGGGACCGGACGGGCGGGCCGTCCCGCACGCCGCCATCTCCTGCCTCGAAGAGCTGCTCGGCAACGGCTACGAGCCGACTGGGGCGTGGCTGTAGATGGCGCTCGATCTCAACAGCCTGTACGCGCTGCTCGCCGGGGGCCTTGCGGGCGGCGGGCTGCTGCTGCTGATCGTGGCGCTGCGCGGGATCCAGGGGCGCGACCCGTCGCCCGCGCCCGGAGCAGCGGGCGAGCAGCGCCCGTGGCTGCTGCGCGCGCTGACCCGGCGCGGCTCGGTCTCGGTGCTCAGCGGGGTGCTGACCCTGGTGATCACGCGCTGGCCCATCGCCGCCATCGGCGCGGCGCTGCTGACCCTGACCTGGCATGGGCTGCTCGGCGGCGCCTCCGAGGAGCGGACCTCGATCGCCCGCATCGAGGCGCTGGCGTCATGGACCGAGTCGCTGCGCGACACCATCGCCGGCGCGGTCGGCCTGGAGCAGGCCATCCCCGCCTCGCTGCGCGCGGCCGCGCCGGTGCTGCAGTGGCCGCTGCGCGCACTGGTCGACCGGCTGCGCACGCGCATGCCCCTGCCCGCCGCCCTCGAGCGCTTCGCGGACGAGCTGAACGACCCGAGCGCCGACCTGATCGTGGCCTCGCTGATCCTCAACTCCAGGGTGCGCGGTCCCGGCCTGCGCGAGGTGCTGACCTCGCTGTCGAGGTCGGCTCGCGACGAGCTCGACATGCGCCGCCGGGTGGTGGCGCAGCGCCGCAGCACCCGGCGCAGCGTGCAGATCGTGGTCGGCGTCACCCTGCTGGTGGTGGCCGCGCTGGTGCTGTTCAACCGCCCCTACGTCGAGCCGTACACCACCATCCAGGGGCAGCTCGTGCTCATCCTGGTCCTGCTGCTGTTCGCCGCCGGCTTCGTCTGGCTCAAGCGCCTGTCCGGCTTCGACGCGCCGAGCCGCTTCATGTTCGGCGGCCGCGGTGAGGCCTGGCAGCGGACGCCCGCGCGGCCAGGGGACGGCGCTCAGGCGAGCGGCGCCGGCTGGGGAGGTGCGAGGTGACCGCGGCGTTCCTCGCGGGGGGCCTTCTCGGCCTCGGCCTCTACGCCCTGGTTCGCGCGCTGCTGCCCAACCGGCCCGGGATCGGCACCAGGCTGGCGCGGCTGGACGCCGCGCGCGCCGACTACTGGCGGCGCGGCGGCATCGCCGGAAACGGCACCGGGCCATCCACCGGCCGGCTGCGCGGCAGCGTCGGCGCGCGGATGGCCGCCTTCTACGAGGCGCGCGGCTGGCAGCGTGGCTCGCTGCGCGCCGACGTGAACCTGCTCGGGCGCTCCTGGGAGAACTTCCTGGCCACCAAGGTGCTCTATGGGGTCGCCGGCGTGGTGCTGGCGCCCTTCGCCATCCTGGCGCTGGCGGCGCTGGGCGCGGACCTGGGGACGGCGGTGCCGCTCTGGCTCGCCCTGGCGGTCGGTGCGATCGCGTTCTTCCTGCCCGACATCTCGGTGCGGCAGGAGGCCGCCGTGCGCCGGCGCGACTTCCGCCACGTGGTCGGGGCCTACCTGGACCTGGTGGCGATGGGCCTGGCGGGCGGCCGCGGCGTGCCAGAGGCGCTGCTGGCCGCCTCGGAGATCGGCGACGGCTGGGCGCTGTGGCGGCTGCGGGACTGCCTCACCAACGCGCGCATCACCGGCATCACCCAGTGGGCCGCCCTTGGCCGCCTCGGCGAGGAGCTCGCCGTCGACGAGCTGCGCGACCTGGCCGCCGCACTGGAGCTGGTGGCTGACGACGGCGCCAAGATCCGCGCCTCGCTGGCCGCCCGCGCCGCCACGCTGCGCAACCGCGAGCTGGCCGAGATCGAGGGCAAGGCCGGTGAGCGCTCGCAGTCCATGCTCGTGGCCCAGCTGCTGCTGTGCGCCGGATTCCTGGTGTTCCTCGCCTATCCCGCGGTGGTCAGGGTGATGCAACCGTGACCCCGGCCACGACCCAGGAGAGCGCAAACAAGGAGGAACCGCTGTGACCCACCTCAATCCCTTGGCCCATCCGGCCATCCGGTATCTCCTGCTGCTGGCGCGGGGCCGCTTCGAGCGGCTCCGGCGGGAGGACTCGAGCCTCGGGGCCTCCGCCATCGAGCTCGCCATCATCACGGCGGTGCTGGCCGCCATCGCGATCGCGATCGGAACCATCGTCTACAACAAGATCAGGAGCGCGGCCAACAACATCAACACGAACGTGCCCACCTTCGGGACGTGACCATGCGGCTCCCGCGGTCGCCGGACGCGGAGCGGGGCGCCAGCGCGATCGAGCTGGCCATGCTCACCCCGGTCCTGATCGTGATGATCTTCATCACGATCCAGTTCGCGCTGCTGTTTCACGCGCGCCACGTCGCGCTGGCGGCGGCCCAGGCGGGCGCCAGGATCGCGCGCGCGACCGCGGCGACGGACCCGCGCTGGCAGGAGCCCGCGCGCAGGAAGTCGTTCGACTACATCAGGGCGATCGGCCCCAGCCTGCTCGAGCGGCCGAGCGCGGTCCCGCTGGTCCGCGCGGACGCCGCCGGCAACCCCGTCGAGGTGGGCATGGAGGTGCGCGGCGGCGCCGTGCGCCTGGTGCCCTTCCTCACCCTCCAGGTGACCGAGCACAGCGAAGGACCGGTGGAAAGGTTCGTGCCGGACACATGATGGAGCGACTGCGGCCGCTATCCATGTGGGGGGAGCCCGCTCCCCCCACGGCCCCCCAGGAGCGCCTGTGCCATGGTCGCTCTGAGGGGGCCGGTCATGGGCGCGGTGAGCGTGGCAGCATGGCGGCGGAGCTGGTGATCGTCACGCCGCTGCTGCTGGTCTTCCTGATGCTCATCGCGGGGCTGGGCCGGCTCATCGACGCGCAGGGCCAGGTCTACGGCGCCGCGCGCGACGCCGCGCGGGCCGCGTCGCTGGAGCGCGACGCCGCCACCGCGGACGCGGCGGCGCAGCAGGCGGCCGAGATCGACCTCAACCACCGCTGCGTCGACCGGCCGCGCGCGACCCGCGTCTCCGCCGACGCGTTCGCGCCGGGCAACCTGATCACCTACGAGGTCGCCTGCGAGGCGAGCGTCAAGGGGCTCGGCGTGCTGCGGCTGCCCTCGGTCAAGCGCGTGACCGCCCGCGCGAGCGCCCCGCTGGACGTCTTCCGGAGGGCCGGATGATCGTCCGGGCGATGGTGCGGCCGCGGGCGCGCCGCCGGGCGCCGTGGCTCGGCTCCCGCGAGCGCGGCTCGCTCTCGCTGTTCGTGGTGATCTTCGCGGTCTCCGTGCTGATGCTGGCCGGGCTGGTCTACGACGGCGGCCTGGCGATCACGGCGCGCCAGCGCGCGGCCGACGTGGCCGAGGCGGCCGCCCGCCATGGCGCGAACGCCGTCGACGTCGAGGCGCTGCGGACCGGCAACGTGCTGGCCGTCGACCAGGGGCAGGCGTGCGTCAGAGCCGCCGAGGTGGTGCGCCGCGACGGCGACGGCAGGCTGGAGGACTGCTGGGTCGACCAGGTCAACGGGCAGGACGTGCACGTCAGGGTCCACATCTCGGTGCGGCCGGCGCTGCTCGCGCTGTTCGGCTTCCCGCCGTTCCAGGCGACGTCCGACGCGAGCGCGAGCCCGCTGCGGCAGTGAGGGGCAACCGCCGCCGGCGGTACACGGGGGAAAGGTGCGATGGCAGGACGAGTGGGGAACATGTCGAGGCGGAGCTTCAAGGACGTGCTGGCCGGCTTCGCGGCGATCGTGGTGCTGCTGGCGCTGATCGCCGGCGTGCCGTACGCGCTGGCCACCTTCATTGGCTGGCCGCTGCCGCGCGAGCTGCCCAACCTCAGCCTCGAAACGCTGCGCTCGCCGGTCGACGCCAGCACCCTGGTCAACCTGCTGGCGCTGGTGGTGTGGCTGGCATGGGCGCAGTTCACCGCCTGCGTGGTCATCGAGGTGTGGGCGGCCGCCGCCGGCGCCGGCATGCCCGCCAAGGTGCCGCTGGGCGGGCTGAACCAGGTCCTGGCGCGGCAGCTCGTGGCGGCCGTGCTGCTGCTCAGCAGCACCGCGGTGGGGCTCGCGCCGGGCAGGGCCGGGCTCGCCGGCGGCGGCGGCCTGCCGCAGCGGCCGGCGGCGCGGCCGGCGCCGCCGCTGCCGGCGATGCCACGGGCGCTGCCGCCGGCCACCCGCCCGCGGCGGTGGCCGCCCAGGCGGCCGGCGGCCGGAAGGTGTACGTGGTGCGGCCGCCGCAGGGTCGCCACCACGAGAGCCTCTGGGAGATCGCCGAGCGCCACCTCGGCGACGGCCGCCGCTATCGCGAGATCTTCGAGCTGAACCAGGGCAGGGAGCAGCCCGGCGGCGAGCGCCTGTCGCTCGCCAGCCTGATCCGTCCCGGCTGGACGCTGGACATGCCCGCGGACGCCGTCGGCGTGGAGATCTTCCACGAGCAGGCGACCAGCGCCGCCCCGCCCACCGGCGGCGGCTCGCACCGCGCCGGCGCCGGCGGCAGCGACGCCGCCGGGCCCGAGATCGCCGCGCCCCAGGCCGCGCCCGCGCCGAGCCCGCTCGCCTACGAGCTGTCCGGCGCTTCGCTGCTCGCCGCCGGCCTGCTGGCGGCGCTCGGCTGGCGGCGGCGCCGGCAACTCTGGCACCGGGCCTTCGGCCGCCGCATCCACCTGCCCGAAGGCGGCGCCGCGGCGACCGAGGAGGCGATCCGGCTCGGCGCCGACCCGGCCGCCGCGCGCCTGCTCGACCTCGGCCTGCGGGCGCTGTCGGCCAGCCTCGGCGAGGCTGGCCGGCCCCTGCCGACGGTGTACGCCGCCCGCCTGGACAGCCAGGGGCTCCAGCTCCTGCTCGCCCCCGCCGAGCCGCAGGCACCCGAGCCCTGGGTCGCGGTCGCCGGCGGCGCGATGTGGCGCCTGCCGGCCGCCGCCGGCGCCACGCTCGACGAGCGGGCGGTGCGCGACGTGCTCGCGCCCTACCCTGGCCTGGTCTCGCTCGGCACCGACGCGACCAGCCGGGTTCTCGTCGACCTCGAGGCCGCCTACGGGGTCGTCTCGCTGCGCGGGCCGGCCGAGCGCTGCCAGGAGGTGCTCGCCGCCGTCGCCGCCGAGCTGGCCACCAACCGCTGGTCGGACCATATGCGCGTCACCCTGGTGGGCTTCGGCGACGACCTCGGGCTGCTCGCGCCCGAGCGGGTGCACGCGGTCGCCACCCTCCGGGAGGTCCTCCCAGAGCTGGAGGCCCGCGCCGAGGAGACCAACCATGCCCTGGCCGTGGCGGGCGTGGACTCGGTGCTGACCGGCCGCTGCCGCGGGGTCCTCGGTGAGGCGTGGATGCCCCACTTCCTGCTGGTGGCACGACAGCCGCAACCGGACGAGTGCGAGCGGCTGGCGCGCCTGGGCGGGATCTGGCAGCGCACGCCCATGGGGTACCTGGTGGCGGGCGACGTCCCGGGCGCGACCTGGACCTGGCACGTCTCCGAGGACGGCCGGCTCAGCCTGCCGCTGCTCGGCATGGACGTCGAGGCGCAGACCCTGCCCGCCGACCAGTACCGCGCCCTGGTGGAGCTGTTCCGTACCGCCGCCGACCTCCAGGACGGCGGCGGCCCGCCGCGGCCTGAGGGCACCCCGGGCGCCTCGCTCCGCGGCGCCACCCTGACCGACCTCCAGCGGCCCGCCGCGGTGGAGGTGCGGCTGCTCGGACCGGTCGAGGTGACCGCGCCTGGCGAGCTGGAGGAGGGCCGTGCCGAGGCCTGCACCGAGGCGCTGGTGTACCTGGCGACGCACCCTGACGGCGTGCACCCGACCGTGCTGGGGGGCGCGGTGTGGCCGCGCGGCGTCTCCCCCGCCGTGCGGGAGGCGACCATCGCGCGGCTGCGTGACTGGCTCGGCCGCGACGCCGCCGGGCGGGCGAACCTCCGCATCGGCGACGACGGCCGCCTGTACCTGAGCGCCGAGGTCCGCACCGACTGGGCCGTTCTCTCCACCCTGTTCGAGCTGGCCGGCTCCAGCCCGGCCAGCGAGCAGGCGTACCTCGAGCAGGCGCTGGCGCTGGTGCGCGGGCCGCTGCTCGAGGGTCGGCGGCCACGCCGCTACGCGTGGCTCGCCAAAGAGGACCTCGAGTACGAGGTCCCGGCGCGTATCGCGGACGCGGCGCACCGCCTGGTCGACCTGCACCTGGCCAGCGGCGACGCGCGGGGCGCGGTCGCCGCGGCCCGGGCGGGCCTGCGCGGGGCGCCGGTCGAGGAGGGGCTGTGGCGCGACCTCCTGCGCGCGACCCACGCGACCGGCGAGACCTCCCGGCTGCGCGCGCTCGTGGCGGAGCTGGAGGGGCGAGTCGCCGCCGACCCCGTCCTCGAGGAGCTCCATCCCCAGACGGAGGCGCTCATCGAGGAGCTGCTCCCTTCCTGGCGACTCTCGGTCGCCTCGAGCGGGACCGGCCCGTCGGCGAGCTGAGGGAGACCAGCGGAGACTGAGGAGGTTTGAGGTTGCTGAGGTGGTCGAGAACGCTGACCCGCGCGTGCCTGGTGGCCCTGGTGGCCATGGTGGCCATGGTGGCACTCGCGATGCTCACCGCGGGCTGCTCTGGTTCCAGGGAGGTGAACAGCACCTTCGTCCCAGCGGGGACCGCCCTCCCGGGCGAGGGTGACGCCAGCGCCACCTCGGCTCCGGCGTCGCCGGGTGGGAGCGCGAAGGCCAGCGGGACCGATCCCCTGGCCGAACGGGTCTACCGGGTCGTCCCGGAGCCGAAGACCGCGGCGCAGAGGGCCGCCGTCAAAGCGCTGCAGGGCTACCTCGACGGCCTGGTGACCGCGCTTGCGACCAACGACGTGCGGCGCAGCGGCATCCGCGCCTACACCAGCAAGGACATGTACAGCGACGCGCAGAGCATCGTGGCCGGCCAGGCCAGGGAGGGCTATGTGCTGTACGGGGCGTACGTGTTCACGATGGCGCCCGAGGGCGCGAGCGCCAGCGTCGCGGTGGTCGGCGTCTGCGTGAACCAGCATGGGACCAGGCGGCACGACGCCAGGACGGACGCGGCCGGCAAGGTCAACAACACCCCCTATGTCCAGGTCGACTACACCCTCAACCATCTGGACATCGGCGGCTGGGTGGTCACCGGGTACAAGGGTGACAACGTGTCCTCATGCCCGGCTTGACAGTATGTGGCGTTTTTTGACCAGTCCGCCCGAGTGAAGCAGGATCACGCCCATGTGCCGTTCGCTACTACGACGGGTCGCCGCCCCGCTCGCGGCCGCCCTCGTCACCACCACCCTTCTGGCCGCACCCGCCTGGGCCGACGGAGTCCCGTCCGGCAGCGGTCAGACCACCTCCGACCAGGGCGTCTCCCACACCGGCAACCAGTACGCGCCGCAGGTGATCGTGACCGTGACCAGCGACGGGGTCAGGGAGACGTCCACCGTTGTCTCGGCGCCGCTGACCACCGAGACGCACCCACCCTGCTGGATGGAGCCGTCCTGGGCTGGGCCGGACCTCTTCAACTTCTACGACAGCGGCGAGGCGTACCGGCTCGCCCACCACACCGGCGACCCGCGACCCGTCCCCCCCGCGGACTACGCCGACCACAAGGCCGAGGGCCCGGACAAGGGGATGTACTGGAGCGGCATGTGCAGCAGCGCGTACTGGGACGGCGACCTGGCCTCCTTCTTCGCCTACAGCGACCAGTTCTTCGCCACGCACCCGACCCAGTGGGTGCCCGCCGGGGCGCCCGACCCGAACACCGACATCGCGATCCCCCCCGAGGCGCTGATGCACATCGCCCGGGGGCTGCTGGATCTCGGGGCTCCCCCGGACCTCGAGGTCAACCCCACCGGCAACTCGGTGGTCAACCTTCCCACCTGGGTCTGGGCCACCGACGGCAGCTTCATGGAGCACCGGGTCCGGGCCGAGTTCAACGGCAACTGGGCCGAGGTCATCGCCGAGCCCGTCGGCCTCGAGATCCACGCCGACGGCCCTCATGAGCTGCACGGGGACTGCGCCGGCGGCGGCACCGTCTACCGGCCCGGCGCGACCACCAACTGCTCGGTCACGTTCCTCAAGAGCTCGGCCGGCGCCGGCGAGTACCACATCACCGCCACCATCGTCTGGCAGGTTCACTGGGAGGGCAGCGGTGGCCAGAACCAGCCGCTCGACCCGCCCGCCAGCCCGGGTCTCGGCACCCGCGCGGTCCAGGTGGACGAGGTGCAGACGGTCCTGGAGAACAACGTCAGCCCAGCAGCTTCACGATGACGTCGTAGGTCAGGCTGACCCGCACGGCGACGTGCGCTTCTCCCCGGGCCGCGCGATGGGCCCCGGTGCCGCCGACGATCGCGAGGTCGAACATGTCGTCAGGGGTGTTGCCGAAGAAGTCGATCATGCCGCTGAAGTCGAGCTGCCCCCGCGGCAGCTGGAAGACGAGGTTGCAGACGGCGGTCGACACGCCCGGCCCGACTTTCACGACTCCGCAGCTGGCACCCGCCTCGCCGATCCTGGTCGCCGCGGCGTTGAGGACGTCGCCCTGCCAGACGAAGGTGCTCCCGAGGGCAGGGTCGAGCGGGAGCGTGAGCGTCGCCTGCTTGAAGATGAGGTGGAGCCGCTGACCGCTGACCGCCGGCTCGGCGCTCGCCGCGGCCGGTGACCTCGGGGTGACCACCGACAGCACGATGACGACCAGCACGGCGAACGCGGCAACCGGGACCCACCGGTGCCTGGCCATCTCCCTGACGATGGCGCTCCCCTCCCCTGTCCAGTCCACGGGTGACAGAGAAGCCATCGGCCGCCGCGACCCCGTCCTTTAGGTGGTTTCAGTGAGCAGCTCAGAGGTGCACCACCGGACAGGTGAGGGTCCTCGTGATGCCACCGACCGCCTGCACGCCCGCGACCACCAGCTTGCCGAGCTCGTCGATATTGCGCGCCTCAGCGCGCACGATCACGTCGTAGGGGCCGGTCACGTCCTCGGCCTGCTGCACGCCCGTGACCCCGACGAGGTCCTTGGCGACCTGGGCCGCCTTGCCGACCTCGGTCTGGATGAGGATGTACGCCGTCACCACAGGTCCCGACCTCCTTGCGTGATGCCGCCCGCGGCGCCCTGTAGAGACTGGTGCCGAGAGAATGATGGCATGCGGCGGCCGGGTCAGGCGATCACGAGGTCATCACCAGCGACCTGTTCCAGGTGCCGACCACCGGGGAGATGCGTCCCGGGTCGCGCTGGACGGCCGGGCTGGCTCCGCATGAAGATCTGGTTGCAGCGGGTAATGGCTGGCCTGGGAGAGGAGTCCGTTCATGCGCGACCTGCCGCCCAACATGACCGACTACCCGGCGACGCGGGCGTCGTTCCGGCTGGAGGTGCCCGAGGTCTACAACTACGCCCGTGACGTGGTCGACCGCTGGGCGTCCAGGGAGTCCGGCAAGCTGGCGTTGCTGGCGGTGGGACCGGACGGCGGCAACCCGCGCCGCTACAGCTTCGCCGACCTGGCCGCGTCCTCCAACCGGGCGGCCAACTTCCTGGCCGCCCGCGGCGTCCGCAAGGGCGACCGCGTCTTCGTCATGCTGCCGCGCATCCCCGACTGGTACGACGTGATGCTCGGCTGCATCAAGCTGGGCGCCCTCCCCATGCCGGGCACCACCCTGCTGACCGCGCGCGACATCGCCTACCGTCTGGAGCGGGCCGGCGCCACCGCGGCGATCACCGATGCGCAAAACGCCAGCAAGGTCGACGTGGCCGCCGAGCCGCTGGGCCTGGAGCCGCTGGAGCGGCTCTGGGTGGGCGACCCGGGGGCGGGCGAGGAGATCCCGCCCGGCTGGTCCTCGTGGGCCAGCGGGCTGGAGGAGGCGAGCGAGCGGCCGCCGGACGTCGAGCCGACCCGCTCCGACGACCCGCTGCTGATCTACTTCACCTCGGGGACGGTGGCCACCAAGATGGTGCTGCACACGCAGGCGTCGCTTGGCATCGGCCACCAGATCACCGCCCGCTTCTGGCAGGACCTCAAGCCGACCGACCTGCACTGGACCCTGTCGGACTTCGGCTGGGCCAAGGCCGCCTGGGGCAAGTTGTTCGGCCAGTGGACGTTGGGGGCGGCCAACTTCCTGTGGGACCTGCGTGGCAAGCCCGACTTCGACCTGCTGCTGCGGCTGCTGGGCGACCATCGGGTCACGACGTTCTGCGCGCCGCCGACGGTGTTCCGCGCGCTGGTGCTCGAGGACCTGTCCAGCTACGACTGGACGGGCCTGCGCCATTGCGTGTCGGCGGGTGAGCCGCTCAACCCGGAGGTGATCAAGGTCTGGCGGGAGGCGACGGGTCTGACGATCTACGACGGCTTCGGGCAGACCGAGACGGTCAATCTGGTCGCCAACTACCGCTGCCTGCCGGTGCGGCCGGGTTCGATGGGCAAGCCGACGCCAGGCTTCGACGTGTGCGTGGTCGACGACGACGGCAAGGTGCTGGATGCGGGCGAGGAGGGCCACGTGGCGGTGCGGGTCGCGCCGGAGCGCCCGGTGGGGTTGTTCCGCGAGTACTGGCGTGACCCGGAGGCCACCGGCAGCGCGTTTCGTGGCGACTGGTACTACAGCGGCGACCGGGCGGTCACCGACGAGGACGGCTATTTCTGGTTCGTGGGCCGCTCCGACGACGTGATCATCTCGGCGGCCTACCGGATCGGGCCGTTCGAGGTGGAGTCGGCGCTGGTGGAGCACCCGGCCGTGGCGGAGGCGGCGGTGGTCGGCAAGCCTGACCCGGAGCGGGGTCAGATCGTCAAGGCGTTCGTGGTGCTGGCACCCGGGCGGGCCGGCTCCCAGGGCCTGGTCCGCGAGCTGCAGGACCACTGCAAGCAGGTCAGCGCGCCGTACAAGTACCCGCGCGAGATCGAGTTCGTCGCCGATCTGCCCAAGACGATCTCGGGCAAGATCCGCCGGGTCGAGCTCCGCGAGCGCGAGATCACGTTGGGCAACCCCGCCGATCCCGGCTGACCTGCTCCGAGCCGGGTGCGATGGTGACCGGAACGGCCTCGGTGTAGGCGAGGCGGCCGAAGTACATCACCTTGACCAGCGCCCAGAAGTGGCTGCCGGGTCGGGCGGTCGCGGGCGCCCGCACGGCGAACCGGAGGGTCTGCGCCGCCGCGGGGAGGACCGCGAAGCCCTGGGTCCACGGCGTGAGCGTCTCCCAGGTGCCGTACGGGCTCGCGAGCTGGGCCTCGCCGCAGACCTCCGAGCGGGCACGGTTCTCCAGCCGGACCAGGATCTCGGCGTGCTCGCCTGGCGCCAGGCTGAGCGCGGAGGTCTCCAGTGCCACGGCCAGCGGCTCCGCGCGCTCCGGACCGGCCTCGCCCAGCGCCAGGGCCGTCACGTCCTCGAGTGTCTGGCCCAGCTCGTCACGAATCCGGGCGCTCAGGAAGTAGCGGCCGGGGGCCGCGCCCGGCCGCGCCCGCACGGCGACGTGGAAGGCCACGTGCTCGCCGGGTCCGAGGTCGTACGCCAGGTCCGGCGCTGCCTCGGCCGCCAGCTCCGGCGGCACCACCAGCTCGACCCGGCCCGTCACCGCCCTGGCCCCGGACGCGACCGTGACCCGCAGCGCCCGGCCGCCCGGACCCTGCGGGCCCGCCGCCGGGGTGGGCAGGACCAGCCTGGTTGGCGACACGTGCACGCTGACCGGCACGTAGCCCACCGGTGCCGCCCCCTTGTTGTGCAGCCAGTAGCGGGTGAACACCGGCTGGGCCGGCTCCGAGCGCGGGCCGAGCGGGATGCTGGGACCGCCGGGAGCCGCCGCCGGCCGGGCGGTCGCCGGCCGCGCCGTGACCGTCATCGTGTCCGCGGCGCCGACCCCGAAGGCGAGCGCGCCGTCCTCCACGGCGACGGCTCCGCGGTCGCGCTCCTCCAGCAGGTCGGTGGCGGCCGCGTCGGCCAGGCCGGTGAAGCACCGGATCCCCACCCGCGCGGGCCGTCCCGCCGACTCGAAGCAGCGGACCGTCAGGCCCGTGCCTGCCAGGTCGACCTCGCCTGGGAGACCTGACGCGAGCGGATTGCCACGCGGCTTGAGCGCGGTGAGCACGACCTCGGCCGGCTCCACCTCGAGCAGGCTCGCGGACGGTGGCAGCTCACCGGGATGGGCGCCGACGACCCGCGCGTGCAGGTCGTGGTTGTACGCCTGCCCGGCCCTCACGAAGCCGGCCTGCCGCCAGTCACCGCGGCCGGCCACCAGGGCGTAGCGGAAGGTGTGGCTCCAGTGCTGCCAGGCGAAGCTCGAGCCGTCGGGCACGGTGCGGCGCGGCGGGTCGAGCCAGATCCCGGACGGCCATCCGCTGCACGAGCGCATCAGCGAGATGGAGAGGGTGCCGTCCGCCTCGGCGACCGATGAGGGCGTGCCGTGGTTGAGCAGGGCCACCGAGTAGTCCTCCAGCGCCGTGGCCGGGCCGTCCAGCGCGGCCGGCTGGGCGACCTCCACGGTCGAGTCGTCGAGGTCGGCGGCGAGCGCGCCGATCGCCGCGCCGAGGTCCTCGCCGGCGACGATCAGCACGGGCAGGTCGCGCGCCCCGCGCAGGTCCGCGCCGGGCACCAGGACCTGCTCGCGCGGCTGGGCCGCGGGCACCCAGACCCGGGCGCCGCCGTGGTCGGCGAGCTCGTCGCGCAGCCGCTCGGCGTAGGCCGGGCCGGCGTCCCGCAGCACGCTCGCGACGAAGGCGTTGCGCTCCGGGCCGCCCAGGGCGATCCGGACGTCGGGCAGGTTGGAGTCGAGATCGAGCGCCCCGTAGCGTGGCGCGTCCGGGCGCGTGCAGGTCGCCGTCACGCCGCTGCCGGCGAGCCGGGCGATGAGGTCGCGGACGGGCCCCTCCCAGCCGTCGGGGGCGACCACCTCGGCGACCCCGATGGCGACCAGGGCGCGTGCCGAGCGCGACGCGCCGGCCCCGGCGGTCAGCGCGACCCGCGCGGTCGAGCTCAGCCCGAACCAGGTGGAGGCGGGGTTGTCCAGTGCCCACGGGTGCTCGGCGCTGTCCTCGTTCGGGAAGCCGAACGGCCGCCCGACCACTGCGTTGCCGACCTCGTAGACGGGCAGCGCGGCGGCGACGTCGAGCGGGAACCGGACCCGCAGGAGCCGGTCCTGGCCGATCGAGCCGTCGACGTGGGTGCGGAAGTCGGCGCGCTCGACGCCGTCCCACAGCAGCACCTCCTGGCTGACCCGCAGCTCGTCGAGCGTCCAGGTCGAGACCAGCCGCCCGCCGAGCGGGCAGCGCTCGGCCCGCACGGCCGCGCGCAGGCCCGCCGAGCCGCGTCCCGGGCCCTTCGGCAGCAGGTGCCACGGGCCCTCCGCCCAGCGCGGGTGCGCTTCGTACTCGTCGTGGAGCACCAGCTCGTTGCCGGCGGCACCCGGGCGCAGCAGCTCCTTGCCGCTGCGCTTGTCGAGGACCCGGGTGAGCGCACCGCCGCGCTGGGGGTCGACCTCGGCGCGGAACACCTCGTTCTCGATCGCCACCCCCTCGGCCGCCGACCAGCCGCCCGGCAGGGTGTCGGCGGGCACGGCGAGGTAGGTGCGATAGCCCAGCGCGGGGACGGCTCGTGCCAGGAAGGTGAGCGTGGCCTCCGCGAGCGATCCGTCGGGATGGCGGCGCACGCCCTCCGCGAGCGCCGGGACCACCGCCCCCTGGTCGTCGCTGAGCTCCACGCCCGCTGTGTCTCCTTCCGGGAAGGTGACGAGCACGCGCGCGAGCCCGTCGCGGGGCCACGACAGCGTGCTCACCGCCAGCACCGGCCAGGCCCGACCGCGCCGCGCGCACAGGGCGGCCGTGCCGACCTGCCCGCCGAGGTGGTCGATCGCCGCGCCGCGGACGGCGTCGCCCAGCTCGTACGCCTCGCGCCAGCCGCCGAGCAGGTCGATGTAGACCTGGTCGGACTCGGTGCCGGTGATGCCGTCGTGATGGGCGTTGAACAGCAGCTGCCGCCATGCCTTGTCCAGCGCCTCGGCAGGGAAGCGCGCGCCGAGCAGGGTGGCCAGGGTGGCCAGCCGCTCGCCGTCGAGGACGGCCACCTCGGCCGCGCGCTGGGCCTGCTTGGTGTCGATGTAGGAGACGTCCTTGCCGGTGTAGACCGGGTTCATGTCGCGCGACTGCGGCGTGAAGCTGATGCGCCGCTCGGCCGCGTCCTGGCGCACCGCGGCGAAGAACTCCCTGGGCAGGCCGACCTGGAACCGTGGCCACAGGTAGCGCTTGTTCCAGTCCCGGTGGATCTCGGTGCACCAGCGCGACGGGATCACGTGGTCGTTGCCGACCGGGAGCATCGTGAAACGGGTGGCGGCCACCACCTTGAGGTCGCGGAAGAGCCGGTACGCCTCGGCCTCGGCCTGCTCCAGGGTCTTGAGGCTCTCCATGCTCCAGCCGGCGCTGTAGTGGTTGGGCATGTAGCTGGTGAGCAGCCCGCGACCGCTCGGCGAGATCCACTCGAACTCGCTGGGGAACTCCATGCGCCGGTTGTCGCCGACGCTCATCCTCGGGCCCCACTGGTGGAAGGGTCCCCGCGCCCAGGAGCTCGAGGTGAGCCCGGCGTCGGCCATGAGCCCGGGATAGGCGGGGTCGTGGCCGAACACGTCCAGCATCCACGCGGACCGCGGGTCGCCCCCGACCACGTCGCGCTGGAAGCCGATGCCGTAGACCGCGTTGCGGATGGTGCTCTCGGTGCAGGTGAGGTTGGTGTTGGGCTCGTTGTAGTTGCCGCCGACGATCTCCACACGGCCCTCGGCGATGAAATGCCGCAGGTCCGCCCGGTCCTCCGGGAAGGTGTCCCAGTGCGGCTTGAGATAGTCGACCTCGGCGAGCACGAACTTGTAGTCGGGGTCGTGCCTGGCGGCCGTCAGGTGGGCGCGCACGAGGTCGAACGCGGTCCGCAGCTCGGGAGGCCGGACGCTCTCCGCCTCGGGGACGTCGTACCAGGCCTCGGTGAACGCCCCCTGCGTGTTCCACCACACCGGGTCGTAGTGGAAGTGGGACACCATCAGCATCGTCCAGCCTGGCGCCGCGACCACGATCTCGGCGGGCACGGCGAAGCGCGACTGGCCGGTCTCGGCGATCACGGTCACGGGCCTGGCGGTGTCCTCGGTGTAGGCCGGGTCCACCGCGACCGGTACCTCCACGACGTGCTCGGCACCCGGCGCGAGGTCGTGGAGCCGGACCGGCTGCGGGGTGGTCACGCCGGCGCCCTCGACGCGCACGGTCGCCGCGGCCCGCTCACGCACCATGCCGGCACCCTGGTTGACCAGGGTCACCCGCACGACCTGCAGGGGCGCCCGCTCGCCGCCAACGAAGAGGTCGGTCCAGTCCACACCGCTGAGCTGCATCTCGATCCCCCTCATCCGCGGTCCGCGCCAGTACCATACCGGTCTGCCCGTACCCGAACAGGATCGAGAGTATCTAGACAATCGTCCCCCACCCAGGGGACAGGGAAGAGTATCCGCCTGGCCTATTGGTCGGAGTCCCCCCGCCCGTCAGGATGGCCAGCCGACACCCGTGCCGACCCCGGCTGTCCGCCGGTCAAAGGGGGAGACGATGAGCTCGGCGCTCGAGCAGGGGGCGGGCGCCGCCGCCCAGGTCACGCCGGCCGAAAGCGCCGGGGCCGCCGGGGCCGCCGGGGCGCGGCCGGGCCTGTTCGAGGCGGTGGAGGACGGCCTGCAGCGCATCTGGAGCAGCCTCGGCGGCGCCCCGGCGGCGACCGCCGTGGTCGATGCCGACGGTCGCTTCCTCCGTATCAATCAGGCCATGTGCGACCTGGTCGGCCAGCCCGAGCCGGCGCTGCTCGCCACCGGGTTCCAGGCCGTCCTCCATCCGGAGGACGCCGGCACCGACCTGGAGCGCCTGGCCCCGCTCCTCGCCGGGAAGCAGTCGGCCTTCCGGGTGCAGCAGCGCTGCAGGCGGATGGACGGCGAGGTGATCCCGGTCCTCGGCTGCGCCTGGCTGCCGCTGTCGCCCTGGGGCGGGGCGCTGCACCTGGACCGCGAGGGCCGCCCGCGCTACGTCATCCGCCAGCTTGTCGACCTGCGGGACGGCCGGCGGCCCGAGGATCGCATGGCCTGGACCGCAACCCACGACGCCCTCACCGGCCTGCCCAACCGCAGCCTCCTGCTCGACCGGCTCGGCATGGTCCTGGCCCGCTATGCGCGCGAGCCGGGGCTGGCGGCCCTGCTCGCGCTGGACCTCGACCGGTTCGGACTGGTGGCGGAGCGGTTCGGCGACGATGCCGTCGACCACCTGCTCGTCGCCGTGGCCGGCCGGCTGCGCAGCATCCTGCGGCCGAGCGACACCGTGGCGAGGCTCGGCAGCGACGAGTTCGCCGTTCTCTGCCCCGGGATCGGCCGCCAGCGGGACGCGATCCGCCTGGCCGAGCGGATCATGGGCGGGCTGGCCACGCCCTTCGCGGTGGCCCGGCAGGAGGTGGCGCTCTCGGCCAGCATCGGCATCGCGATCGCCGGGCCTCGGGCCAGGCCAGCCGAGGCGGTGCTGCTCGACGCGGACGTCGCGCTCGAGCGCGCCAAGCGGCAGGGCGGCAGCTACGACCTCGCCGACGAGGTGGTGCGGGCGCACCTCGTCGAGCAGTTGCGGACCGAGCGGGCGCTGCGCCGCGCGGTGGACGCCGGCGAGCTGCGCGCGCTCTATCAGCCGATCGTCTCGCTGAGCGAGGGTCGCCTGGTCGCGATCGAGGCGCTGGTGCGGTGGGAGCAGCCGGACGGTGCCCAGCTCAGCCCGGCGGAGTTCCTGCCGTTCGCCGAGGAAAGCGGCCTGATCGTCCCGATCGGCGCGTGGCTGCTCGAGGAAGCCTGCCGCCAGGCCGCCCGCTGGCGCGACGACTCCCGGCCGGCGGCCGTGACGCTGCACGTGAACCTCTCGGAGCGCCAGTTCGCCGAGCCGCACCTGGTCGACCTCGTCGACGAGGTGCTGTCCGCCACCGGCACCGAGCCCGGTCAGCTCTGCCTGGAGGTCACCGAGCGGGTCCTCGGCGCCAACCCGGCCTCGGCGGCGACCACCCTGAAGCGCCTGGCCGGGCTGGGGGTGCAGGTTGCGATCGACGACTTCGGCACCGGCTACTCGTCGGTCACCTCGCTCAAGGCCCTGCCCATCGGCGCCCTGAAGATCGACCGCTCGCTGGTGGCCCGGCTCGACCTGGACCGTGACGGCGACGCCGTCGTGGCGGCGGCGATCGGCCTCGGCCGCACCCTGGGCCTGAACGTGATCGCCGAGGGGGTCGAGACCCCCAGCCAGCTCGCCAAGCTGGTCCAGCTCGGCTGCAACCTCGCGCAGGGCTACCTGTTCGCCCGCCCGGAGCCCGGCGGCCGCGCCGGGGAACTGCTCGGCCAGGACCGCCGCTGGCAGTGACCGTGGCGGGCCCCGGGAACCGACCGGCATCTGGCGGTGTACCGGTGGCGCAGTCGATGCAGTGGAGGGCCGTCCACTGGACGAGGACGACGACAGCCAGCTCGTGCAACGCGCGCGAGGGGGAGACGTGCGCGCCTATGAGGCCCTGGTGCGCCGCTACCAGGACCTGGCATATCGGACGGCGTACCTGGTCACCGGAAGGGCGTCGGACGCCGAGGACGCCGCGCAGGAGGGCCTGGTGAAGGCCTGGTACGCGCTCGGTCGCTTCCGCTCGGGGGCACCGTTTCGGCCCTGGCTGCTCACGATCGTCGCCAACGAGGCCCGCAACCGCCGCCGGTCGGGTCGCCGGCAGGACGATCTGGCGGTGCGGGTCGCCGAGGCCCGCCCCTCGGGGGACGCGGCCCCGTCGCCCGAGGCGGCGGCCTTGGCGCACGAGCGCCGGCGCATGCTCCTGGCGGCGATGAGCCGCCTGCCGGAGCGTGACCGCCAGGTGATCGCGGCCCGCTTCTTCCTGGAGCTGTCCGAGGCGGAGATGGCCACGGTGCTGGGATGCCGCCGGGGCACGGTGAAGTCGCGCGTCTCCCGCGCGCTCGGCAGGCTACGGCTGGTCCTCGGCGACCAGGAGGGTGGGGCGCTGGCCCTGCCCGCGCAGGGAGGAGGTGGCGAGTCATGACCGAGCTGGAGCTCGAGCGCGCCCTCGCCGACCTCGGCGCCCACCTGGAGCAACCGCCAACGCCGCCCCTGGCCGCTGCGGTGATGGCGCGGATCGCCGAGCGCCCCACCCCGGCGCGGGGCCTCCGCAGGGCCCGGCTGCCGCGGCGTGGCTGGCGGCGGGTGGCGGTGGCCGCCCTCGCCCTGCTCGTGCTCGCCACCGGGATCGTGGTGGCCACGCCCTCCGCCCGGGAGGCGGTCGCCCGCCGCCTCGGCCTCCTCGGCGTCGAGATCCACCTCGGTGGGCCAGCCCCGACCGGCACCACCCCGCGCCCCGGCGCCAGCGCCGATCTCGGCCTCGGCCGCCGCGTGACGCTGGCGCAGGCGCGTGCCGCGGTCGGCTTCCCGATCCTGGTCCCGACCGCGCCAGGCTTCGAGCGACCCGACGCGGTGTACCTCGGCAGCGACCCGCCAGGCGGGCGCGTGGACCTGGTCTACCTGCCGCGTCCCGGTCTGCGCGCGTCGCCGTTCACCGATGTCGGCCTGCTGATCACCGAGTTCGAGGCGACACCCCTCGCCGGCAAGTTCGCCAAGACGGCCACGCGGGTCGAGCAGGTCACGGTCGATCACGAGCAGGGCTACTGGCTCAGCGGCGAGCCGCACGGGTTCGTCTACCAGGATCGCAACGGCAACCTCCAGGAGGAGACCGCCCGCCTGGCCGGCTCGACCCTGCTCTGGGCCCACGGCACGCTCACCCTGCGCCTGGAGGGACAGCTCTCCAAGCAGGAGGCCCTTCGCCTGGCCGAGTCGATGCGCTGAGCGGCGCCCGCCTCGGATGTGCTCGGCCGCGCTGCCGTGGTGAAAAAATACTCAGACCGGCCGGCCCTGGCCGACCGGCAGGACTCTGGCGCTCGTGTGCGCCGGAGTCCCACGCCCCTGGCCACCGGGCGCCCGGGACGGCCTCACGTCGGGGCGGATGTCCTGGACAAGCTCAAGCAGAAGCTCGACGACGCCGGGGTATCCCGCGACGAGGCTGCGCTGCTCATCGATGGACGAGAAGTGGTCGTCGAACGGCGTGCCGTCCAACTCGTGAACCTGGACACCGGCCTCCTGGGCGATGAGTGTGCCGGCTTGCAGGTCGATGGAGCCAGACCGATACAGAACGATCCCATCGATGTCGCCCCGAGCAAGCATGATCCAGCACAGGAGCGGCGCCCAGAGTCGGAGCACTCGCTTCGACTCGCTCTCCAGCCGGCAGGTCAGCGCCTGCACAGTCTGGTCATCACGGTGGACGCCGTGGCCTTGGATCCAGGCGATCGTCAGGGACTGCTCGCCGACCGGTGCCTGCGGTTGGCAGGGATGAAGTCGGCCGGCGGGGCCGTGCGCACCGTGGCCACGTGTGGCTGACCACGTCATCGCTCTCGGCACGTCATGGATCACCGCCACGCGTGGGAGCCCTTGTTGGCACAGGGCCAAGCCGACACCGTAGGCGGTCAGGCCGATCGCCAGATTGTTGGTCCCGTCCAAGGGGTCCACCAACCAGGTCCACGAGTCGTTGCCGGCCAACTCCCCTGCCTCTTCGGTGATGATCCGGTGCTCGGGAAAGGCGTTGCGCAGGTGGGAGACGATCAGTTTCTCGGAGGCGAGGTCGAGGTCGGTGACCAGATCGCCGTGCTGACCCTTCGATCGAACCGTGAACGCTCGCTGGGCCTGTGCCCGCAGCAGATGGCCGGCAGCCTCGGCGGCCCCGGTGGCCACAGCTCGGGCATGCTCCAAGTCCAGACTCACGTTCCGTTGCATCGTCACATCTTCCCTTTCCTACCCAAACGCGGTGTGATACTGAAATCGGTCACTATATTTAATTCGATTAATTGGAGCATACTCCGCTACCGCCGTCCACCTTCGGTCGTGCTCGCGCCCACCAGCGTCAGCAGCACCGTCTGTGCAGCCTGCGCGAGCTCCGACGGTGGGCAGTCGGCTCGCGTCATCTGATGCTCGGGTGTGTGGAGTGGGCCGAGCGATCGTTCAGGGGCAGTCGTCTTCCGCTCAGCGAGCACGATGGTGGCGGTTGTGATTCCCTCCGGGACTTCAGTGAAGTGGAACTGCCCCGCCGCCACGACGTACCGATCGCCCTGCAAGAGGCGTTCCGCGCTGGAGCAGTGGAACCGAACGAGTCGTTCAGTGGGCTGGAGCATGTCATTGCCGCCGACACCACGGATCTCGAAGACCCTGTGGGTGGGGTCCTCGACGTCGTGCACGTGAATGATCCGGTTCTCGAGGGCGCCGCAGACGACGAAGCTCGTCAGCTCCCAGGTGTGATCATGGATCGGTGAAGTGGTCAACTGGGGTCGGGGAGCTTCGCGCAACCAGATGTGAAGGCGGAGAGTCCATGGCCATTCACGAAACAGCGGTGCGTAGATGAAGCCGAGCGGGTGCCGCACCGCGGGAAAACGGGCGCGACCGGCGGCGATTTCCTGGACCAGCGCCACGGCCCGCTGGTGAAGGAGGCCCGGTCCGCCACCCGTCCGCAACAGCGAGAAAAGCTGCTGGAGAAGCTCATTCATACAAGTTCACCGGCGCGAGCGCCTTCTGGATGATGCTGTCGACGTCATGCTGATCAAAGGAGTCGTCGAGCGGTAGGTCGAGCGCCTGGAACAGGCGTGTGACCTCGTGACCGCTGATCTGACCCTTGGACAGCGAGATGTCCCGTGCCCGCTGCAGGTCGACCCTGCGCGATTGATCGAAGCTCAGCCGCAGCTCTTGTAGATATGAGTTGTAGAAATAGGTGTCACTGTTGGCTTCCAGCGCCGGTGCCATCGCGTCCTCCTGTGTGATGATGATGTACCGAGAGGAAAGGTCGTAGCGAAACAACGACGTCGTGCTCGAGAGGCCCAGCCGGATATCGAGCAGACCGTGCTTCGCCTGGAAATAGGCGGCCGCAAGGATGGTCGCATAGGACTCGTTCCGCACCCGCTTGGTCGTCCAGGTCTCACCGGTCTTGTCAGGCTTGGGATCCAGCGAGCGGCGCATCTTGCCATAGCGATCACAGACCTCGACACTGGTCGGGTCCAGGATCTCGATCCAGATCTCCCGCCGCGTTCTGTGCCGGGGAGCGTTGTCCGCGTTGCCGGGAAGTGTGACCGCGCGCAGATACGTGCCGGTCCCACCCTTGTAGATCCACAGCTTCGTGTCGAGGATCGCCCGCTTGAAGTCCTGGGTCAGATAGCGACCCTGCGTGGGCTTGATCAGCGTGTTCATCATGCCGATCGCCTCCCTGACCTGGACGATTGAGCGATCGACATCAGAGAGGCGCCGGTCGAGGGATTCCGAGACGCCAGTCAGGGCGGCTCCGCGGGAAGTGCGCTCCCGGACGAGCGTGAAGGCGATGACAGCGAGCGTGGCGAGCACCACATTCGAGAGCACCTGGTCGCTGACGACATCGAAGGCGCCAAGAGCGCTGAACACGACCGCCATGGCCAGGGCGACCACCGGGTCGAGGTTGTCCCACAACCATCGCAGGCCCGACGCGAGCGCCTTCATATGGGAGCCCCCCGGTCACACAACAGTCCTACAACCCAATTATAGGAGCGTATAAGCTAAAAGGGAAGTACCAGGACTTATTCTCTGACAGAGCAATCATCTCGATACGTGTAGTTGGCACCATCTTGCTACTCGCAGGCGGCAACGGGTTGCCGTGGCCGCGGACGGCTGCTCATGGATCAAGCGGAAGACGCGGTCTCGACTGATGACCTGACCGCCCGAGGTGTCTTTCGTCTCCCATGTGAGGCAAGGCGGGGTTGTCTCGATCTTGCACTTCTTGATCTGTCCGCGACTATCGGTAGATCTATGTGTCTTGCGGTACTCTACGGGGCGGCCGGGAAGGCCGGGGCTTCCTGTCCACAGCCCTGGAGCAGGGCGGATGTGCCCTGAGCCGCGACGATGAAGGACCGGAATGCAGCCCGGCCCGCTGCGGCGCCCGCTACCCCAGGTCGAGGTGCGGGCGGAACCTGGCGGCCCAGGTGCGACCGGTCGCCACGGCCGCTGCCAGGGTGGCGAGCTGCTCGGCCACGTGCGCCGGGTTGGTCGAGCCCGGGGTCGCCTTGGCGGCGAGGCTGCCGTCGACGTCGAGGACCCCGCGATCGACCTCGGCGAAGGCTGGGTGGACGGCGCGCAGCTCGGCTTCTGGCAGGTCGGCGAGGCGCTCGCCCCGGCTCGAGGCCAGGCGCACCGCGGCGCCGACCGCGCCGTGGGCCTCGCGGAAGGGCACGCCCACGCGGACCAGCGCCTCGGCCAGGTCGACCGCGGTGGTCTCGCCCTCCCACGCCGCTGCGCGCATGCGCCCGCGGTCAGGCTCGAGGCCGGCGACCAGCCCGGCCATGGCCGCCATCGTCGAGGTCAGCGTGCCCACCACCTCGAACGCGCCGGCCTTGTCCTCCTGCAGGTCGCGGGCGTAGGCCAGCGGCAGGCCCTTCAGCGTGGCGAGCAGCCCGGTCAGCCGGCCGATGACCGTGCCGGCGCGACCGCGGGCCAGCTCCGCCACGTCGGGGTTGCGCTTCTGCGGCAGCATGCTGGAGCCGGTGGCCCAGGCGTCCGGCAGGCGCACCCAGCCGCGGCCCGCCCACAGCACCACGTCCTCGGCCAGCCGGGACACGCTGACCATGGCGATGGCCGCCGCCGCCTCCAGCTCGGCCACGGCGTCGCGACTCGCGGTGGCGTCCATGGCGTTGCCGAAGGCGGCCGCGAAGCCGAGGTCCCGGGCCGTGGCCCCAGGGTCGAGCGGGAACGACGACCCGGCGATCGCGCCGGCGCCGAGCGGGCAGGTGTCCGCCCGCCGCGCCGCGTCCCGGAAGCGGGCGGCGTCGCGGGTGAGGGCGGTGGCGTGCGCCGCGAGCTGGAAGCTCCACAGCACCGGCTGGGCCGGCTGCAGGTGGGTGAGGCCCGGCAGCACCGCGTCCGGATGGCGCCGGGCCGTGACCACCAGTGACTCCATCAGCTCGGCGCAGGCCGCGACCGCCGCGGCATGCGCGCCCTTCAGCCACAGGGCCAGGTCGGTGGCGACCTGGTCGTTGCGGCTGCGGCCGCTGTGCAGCTTGCCGCCGGCGGGACCGATCAGCTCGGTCAGGCGACGCTCGATGGCGGAGTGGACGTCCTCGTCGCCGTCCAGCCACGCGAACGAGCCGGCGGCCAGCTCCGCGGCGACCTTGGCCAGCCCGTCGAGCAGCGCCTCGCCCTCGTCCTCGCCGAGCACGCCCGCTCGCAGCAGCGCGCGGACGTGGGCGCGGCTACCGGCCACGTCCTCGCGCCACAGCCGCCGGTCGGTCGGCAGGGACCAGGCGTAGGCCCACATGCCGGGATCCGGCGGGCCGGTGAAGCCCCCGGCCCACAGCGGCCCGGCCGGCTTCCCGCCGCGATCGCCCGCCATCAGCTCCCCAGCCCGGCGGCCTCCTGGCGGACCTGGGCCCAGGTGCGGGCCGGAAGGCCCCATAGCGCGACGAAGCCGCGTCCCGCATCGTGGTCGAAGGTGTCGCCGGCGTCGTAGGTGGCGAGGTCCGGCCGGTACAGGGCGTGCTGTGCGCGGCGGCCGGTGACCTGGCAGCGGCCGGGCGAGAGCTCCAGCCGCACCTCGCCGGTGACCGACTGCTGGGTCTCGCCGATGAAGGCGTCGAAGGCGGTGCGCAGCGGCGAGAACCACAGCCCGTCGTAGACCAGCTCGGCATAGCTGATCTCGAGCCGGGCCTTCTCGTGCAGCACGTCGCGGTCGAGGGTGAGGTCCTCCAGCTCGCGGTGGGCGAGGATGGTCGCCAGCGCTCCGGGCGCCTCGTAGACCTCGCGGCTCTTGATGCCGACGCGCCGGTTCTCGATCATGTCGATCCGTCCGAAGCCGGCCACCCCGCCGTGGCGGTTGAGCGCGGCCACCACCGCGGCGAAGCCGCTGGCCTCGAGGACCTGACCGCTTGCGCCACCGGCGTGCAGCGCCACCGGCAGGCCGGCCTCGAAGCTGACGACCACCTCGCGGACCGCGCTGGTGGAGGCCGGCGGCACCGTCCAGGCGAAGGCGTCCTCCGGCGGCGCCAGCCAGGGATCCTCGAGCGCGCCCGCCTCGACGGTCCGGCCCCACAGGTTCTGATCCACCGAGTAGGGCTTGTCCGCGCTGATCCAGTCGATGTCGATGCCGTGCTTCTCGGCGTAGGCGATCGCCTCCGGCCGGCTCATGGCCCAGTCCCGCACCGGCGCGAGCACCTCGACGTCGGGGGCCAGCGCGCCGCAGCTCACCTCGAAGCGGACCTGGTCGTTGCCCTTGCCGGTGCAGCCGTGGGCGATCGCGCCGGCGCCGCGGCGCCGCGCCTCCTCGATCAGGAGCTGCGCGATGAGCGGCCGCGACAGCGCCGAGATCAGCGGGTAGCGCCCCTCGTAGAGGGCGTTGGCGGCCACGGCGCGCGCCAGGAACTCGCCGGCGAAGCGCTCGCGGGCGTCCATCACGACGGCGTCGACAGCGCCCGCTGACAGCGCGCGGCTCGCGGCCGCGCCGAGGTCCTCGCCCTGCCCCACGTCGGCCAGCAGGGCGACCACCCGGCGGTCCTGCTCGTGGGTGAGCCGGTGGACGATGATCGTGGTGTCCAGCCCGCCCGAGTAGGCGAGGACGACCAGGTCGGGGTTGGACACCACGGCGGCTCCGGGGGCGGCCGGGTGGGGGGCGGTGACGGTCATGCGGACTCTCCTCGGTGATGGACCACGTAGATGCTGGCTGGCCTGCCAACACGGCCGGCAGGGGTGGGGGACGGGCGGTGCTTGGCCTCCTCCGCCGCCGGCGCGGGCGCGCTCTGCCCGCTCATCAGCTCGCGGAACTCCCTCACCATCGCCCTGCCCGAGGTCCGGTCCGTGCACACCACCAGCACGGTGTCGTCCCCGGCGACGGTGCCGGCGACCTCGGGCAGGTTGGACCGGTCGATCACCAGCGCCACCGCCTGGGCGTGACCGGGCGGGGTGCGCAGCACCACGAGGTTCCCGGCGGGCACGGCCGACAGCACGAACATCGCGACTGTCTGGCTGAGCTGCTCCCGGCTGACCTCTGGCCCGGCGTCGGAGTCCGGGAGCGCATAGACGAGGTTGCCGTCCGCGGTACGGACCTTCATGGCGCCAAGCTCCTCCAGGTCACGCGAGACGGTGGCCTGGGTGGCGTCGAAGCCCTGCGCGCGCAGCAGCTCGAGCAGGCGCGCCTGGCTCGACACCTGGCGACTGCGCAGCAGCGCGGCGAGCGCCCGCTGCCGCGACGCCTTCACCGACATGCGCCAACCTCCTGAAGCGCTCCGGCCAGCCGCAGCAGTCCCTCGTCGACGTCGCTCTCCTCGATCACCAGCGGCGGGGCGAGCCGCAGGGCGCTCTCGGTGACCGGGTTGACCACCAGCCCGCGGCTGAGCGCGGCGAGCGCCACCTCCCTTGCGCCGGCCGGCGCGCGCTCACCCAGGTCCAGCGCGTACCACAGGCCGCTGCCGCGCAGCTCCGCGCCGGGACTGCCGATCCGGTCGCGCAGCGCCAGCAGGCCGTCGCCGAGCTGCCTGGCGACCCGGTCGACGTGCCCCTCGAGCAGCGGCTCGATCACGTCGAGGGTTGCCAGCGCGGCGGCGCAGGCGACCGGGTTGCCGCCGAAGGTGGAGCCGTGGTCGCCCGGCCTGATAGCGCTGGCCACCTCGTCGACCGCGATGGTGGCGCCGACCGGGTAGCCGCTCCCCAGCGCCTTGGCCATGGTCACGACGTCCGGGCGGACACCGGCGTGCTGATAGGCGAAGAAGCGGCCGGTCCGGCCCATGCCCGACTGGATCTCGTCGACGATCAGGAGCACCCCGGCCCTGGCGGTGATCTCGCGCGCCGCCGCGAGATAGCCGGCCGGCGGTACGCGGATGCCCGCCTCCCCCTGGATCGGCTCGAGCATCACCGCGGCGGTGTCCGGCCCGATCGCCGCGGCCAGGGCGTCGGCGTCGCCGAACGGCACGTGGCTGAAGCCCGCCGGCAGCGGCTCGAACGGCTCGCCGATGGAGGGTTTGCCGCTGGCCGCGAGCGTTCCCAGGGTGCGGCCGTGGAAGGCGCCGTCGGTGGCGACGATGCCGACCGCCCGCTCGCTACGGTTGGCCCGGCCCCAGCGCCTGGCCACCTTGATGGCTGCCTCGTTGGCCTCGGCTCCTGAGTTGGAGAGGAACACCTTTGCCGCGCCGCCGAAGCGCTCGACCAGCCGCTCGGCGAGATCGACTTGCGGTCCGGTGAAGTACAGGTTGGAGGTGTGGCCGAGCGTGGCGAGCTGGCCGGCCACCGCGGCCACCACCTTGGGGTGGGCGTGGCCGGCGGCCACCACCGCGATGCCGCCAAGGAAATCGAGGTACTCGCGCCCGTGCACGTCCCACAGGCGCATCCCCTCCCCGCGGACGAACTCGACCTGAGGCCGCAGGTAGGTCGGCCACAGCACGGCCGCCTCCCTGGCTGCGATGTCGATCAAGGACGGACTCCTTCGGATTCGGCGGTCGCGGCGGTCGATCTGATCATCGTGCCCACGCCGTGGTCGGTGAACAGCTCCAGCAGCAAGGCGTGGCGGCGCCGGCCGTCCAGGATGTGAGCGCTGCCCACACCGGCCCGCAGGGCGGTGGCCACGCCCTCGAGCTTGGGGATCATGCCGCTCTGCAGCCGGCCGTTCCCCAGCAGCTCCTCCACCTCCCGCAGGTTCATGCGCGAGTAGAGCGAGCCGGGATCGCCCAGGTCCGCGTAGAGGCCCTCCACGTCGCTCAGGTAGACCAGCTTCTCCGCGCCGAGCGCGGCGGCCACGGCCCCCGCCGCCGCGTCGGCGTTGACGTTGTAGGGCTGCCCGTCCGGGCCTGCCGCCACCGTGGCGATCACCGGGATGAGGCCGACGGCGGTGAGCGCGCGCAGCGCGGTGGGGTCGACCGTCTCCACGTCGCCGACGAAGCCCAGATCGTGGCCGCCGGGGTCGCGCCTCGGCCGGGCGGTGATCAGCAGGCCGTCCTCGCCCGACAGCCCGACCGCCAGGCGGCCATGGCGGTTGAGCCGCGCGATGATCCCCTTGTTGATGCGCCCGACCAGGATCATGCGGACCAGGTCGATGGTGTCCGCGTCGGTGACTCGCTGGCCCTCGACGAACACCGGCCGCTTGCCGAGCTGCTCCATGGCGCGGCTGATCTCCGGCCCGCCGCCGTGCACCACCACCACGTCGACGCCGACGTAGCGCAGCAGCACCACGTCGTCGACGAAGGAGTCGAGGTCGGCGGCGCCGGGCTCCGAGCCCTGCCCGTTGTCCCCGGCCGTCGACATCGCCGCGCCGCCGTACTTCACCACCACCGTGCGGCCGGCGAAGCGCTTGATCCAGGGCAGCGCCTCGTGCAGCACGGCCGCCTTGGCCTGCAGTTCCTCAGGGCGGTCGCGGACCACGTCCATCGGGGCGCCCTCCTCCGTGCTCACGTCGTGTACTCCGAGTTCAGCCGCACGTATTCCGGGGTCAGGTCGGCGGTCCGGATGCAGGCCCACGGGCCGGGACCGCCGAGGTGCAGGCGCACCTCGACCTCGCGCGCGGCCATCGCCGCGCGCGCGTCCGCGCCGGTGGGGGCGCCGTCACGGACCAGCACCACCCGGTCAGGCCGGTCCCGCCAGCCGGGACGGCCGTCCGGGCCCGGCTCCGGCACGGGCAGCGGCTCGATGCCGGCGGCGCCGGGGCCGCCGCGGACCTCCAGGCGCACCCGCGACGGGTCGAAGGCGACCCCGGCGCAGCCCGCCGCCTGCAGGATCCGGCCCCAGTTGGGGTCGCCGCCGTAGACCGCCGTCTTGACCAGCGGGCTGTCGGCCACCCGGCGGGCCACGGCGCAGGCGTCCGCCAGCGTGCCCGCTCCGCCGACGTGGACGCCGATCACCTTGCTGCCACCCTCGGCGTCGGCGAGCATCTGGCCGGCGAGGTCGTAGCAGACCGCATGGACCGCCTCGGCGAGGTCGTCGGGGTGCGGCCGCGTGCCGCTCGCGCCCGAGGCCAGCAGCAGCACGGTGTCGTTGGTCGACTGGGCGCCGTCCACGGTGATGCGGTTGAAGCTCGCCTCGCTCGCCTCGGTGACGGCCGACCGCAGCGCCGCCGGCTCGACCGCCGCGTCGGTGGTCAGCACCGCGATCATGGTCGCGTGCGGCGGTGCCAGGGCCGGGGCGAGCATGGCCGCGCCCTTGGCCATCCCGCCGACGGTGGCCCCGTCGACGACCACCCCGGCCTGCTTGGACGCGGTGTCGGTGGTGCGGATCGCCGCGGCGGCGGCCTCGCCGTCGCGGCCGAGGTCGCGGGCGGCCTTGGCCACCCCGTCGGTCAGCTTGCCGACCTCCAGCGGGACCCCGATGACCCCGGTCGAGCAGACCAGCACCTGCTCGGGCCGGCAGCCCAGCTCGGCGGCGGCGCGGCGCACCGTGGCCAGCACCGCCGCTTCCCCGGCCGGCCCGGTGCAGGCGTTGGCGTTGCCGGAGTTGACCACCACCACGCGGGCGTCGGCCGAGCCGGCCAGGCGCCCGCGCGACCAGACGACCGGCGCGGCGACCACCTGGTTGGTGGTGAAGGTGCCGGCCGCAACCGTGCCCGGCCGCCCCACCACCAGCGCGAGGTCGGGCGCGCCGGAGGGCTTGATGCCGCAGGCCACCGCCGCGGCGGTGAAACCGCCGGCGGCGGTGATCCCGAGGCCGCGGTCGACGCGCATGGTCGCGATGCTCATGGGCCCGGCGGGACGAGGTCGAGGCCGGTGGTCTCTGGCAGGCCGATGGCCAGGTTGGCGCACTGGAGCGCCTGGCCGGCAGCGCCCTTGACCAGGTTGTCGATGGCGGCGGCGGCGACCACCCTGCCGCTGCGGGGGTCGGCGGCGGCGGCGACCTGGGCCCGGTTGGTGGTGGCGACCGCGCGGGTGGCGGGCCAGGAGACCGGCGTCGGCCGGCCGGCCAGGTCGATGAAGGGCAGGTCGATGAAGGGCTCGTCGGCGTACGCCTCGGCGTAGCAGGCGGCCAGCTCCGCGTCGCCGACCCCGGGCACGAGGGTGGCGTAGCAGGTGGCCAGCAGGCCCCGGCTCAGCGGCACGAGGTGCGGGGTGAACGAGATCGTCACCGGCACGCCGGCCGCGCGGCTCAGCTCCTGCTCGATCTCTGGGGTGTGGCGGTGGCTGCCGACCCCGTAGGGGCTGACGCTCTCGTTCGCCTGCGCGAACAGATAGGAGTCCTTCAGGGAGCGGCCGGCGCCGGTGATCCCAGACTTGGCGTCGACCACGATGCCCTCCGGCTCGACCAGGCCAGCGGCCACCAGGGGGGCGAGCGCCAGCAGGGCGGCGGTGGGATAGCAGCCCGGCACCGCTACCTTGGCGGCGCCGCGCAGCTCCTCCCGGTACAGCTCGGGCAGGCCATAGGGCCAGGCGCCAAGCTCCTCAGGGTGGGGGTGCTCCGCGCCGTACCAGGTCGGGTATGCGGCCGGGTCGCGCAGCCGGAAGTCGGCCGAGAGGTCGACGGTCAGGCGCGGCCGGACGCCGACGACACGCGGCGCGATGGCGGCGGCCTGACCGTGTGGGAGGGCCATGAACAGCACGTCGGCGCCCTTGTCGAGCCCTTCCTCCATGGAGCAGAACTCGAGCTCGCCATAGGCGGCGGCCAGGCCCGGATAGCGCGCGGCGACCGCCTGATGGGCCGTCGAGTCGCCGGCGGCCCAGGTCACCTCGAGGTCCGGGTGGCGGGCGATCAGGCGCAGCAGCTCGGCCCCCGCATACCCTGACGCGCCCAGGACCCCCGCGGTCCTGATGCGCCTCGCGCCCGGGTCGCCCGGGTTGCGTGGGTCGCTGGAGCCGCCGCTCGCGCTCGCGGTGCCGTTCATGGGCATAACTATTCAGCAAATGCTGAGAATATGCAAGGGAGAATGCCCGAATAAGCCAGCTTCGTAGCTATTTTAAGTTGCGCACCTCCGTCGAGCTATGCAAGGCTCGCGGCATCGTGCTCCCTGAGATCTCCGCTGAGCAGCCGTTCGCCTACCGCGACGGCGTCCTCTGTGTCGGCGGGCTCCCCCTCGATCAGGCTGTGCAGGCCGGCGGCACGCCCGCTTACGTCTACGACCTGGACGCGGTGGCAGCCGCCTGGCGGCACGTCGCCCACGCCTTCGAGCCTCTCGGCGGGCAGGCGCTGTACGCGGTCAAGGCCAACTCCAACCTGGCGCTGCTGGCCCGCTTGGCGCGCCTCGGCGCCGGCTTCGACGTGGTCAGCGGCGGCGAGCTGGTGCGGGTGCTGCGCGCCGGCGGCGACCCCGGGCGCACGGTCTTCGCCGGGGTGGGCAAGACCCGGGAGGAGCTGGAGCTGGCCGTTCGCCACGACCTGGTGCTGAATGTGGAGTCGGCTGACGAGCTGGAGGCGCTCCAGACGGTCGCCGCCGCCGGGGGGCGGCGGGCGCGTTTCGCCATCCGCGTCAACCCGGATGTCGCGGTCGACACGCACGCCTATATCCAGACCGGGCACGACCAGGCCAAGTTCGGCGTTCCCATCGAGGTCGCCCAGGAGCTGCTGCGCCGCAGCGCCAAGGGGGAGCTGCCGGACGTGCTCGCGGTCGGGGTCCACGTCCACGTGGGCTCGCAGCTCCCCGACCCGGGCGGGATGGTGGCGGCCGCCAGGATCGGGATCGAGGTGATCGAGGCCGGTCGCGAGGCCGGCCTGGAGCTGGACTGGCTCGACGTGGGCGGCGGCCTCCCGATCGACTACGGCGGCCGACGGCCGCTCGGGCCGGAGGCGTTCGCCGAGGCCCTGGCGCCGGTCGTGGCCGGCCGCGGCATCCGGCTGGCGGTCGAGCCGGGCCGCCACCTGGTAGGGCGGGCCGGAGCCCTGGTCACCCGCGTGCTGTATCGCAAGCACCGCAGCGCCGGGCGCATGCTGGTGGTCGACACCGGCATGCACCACCTGATGCGGCCCGCGCTGTACCAGGCGGTGCACCGGATCGTGCCGGTCCACCCGGCGGGTCCGACGTTCCCCACAGAGGTGGTCGGGCCGATCTGCGAGTCGACCGACGTGCTCGCCGGCGCCGCCGACCTGCCGGACCTCGAGCCGGGTGCGCTGGTCGCCATCCTCGACGCCGGCGCCTACGGCATGACCATGGCCTCCAACTACAACGGCCACCCGCGACCGGCCGAGATCGTGGTCGAGGGTGGCGTGGCGACCGTGGCGCGCCGCCGCGAGACCTGGGACGAGCTGCTCGGCTGGGAGGCCGGCGGCCTCAGGAGGCCCGCTGGCCCGGCGCCGGCTCGTGCCCGATGACCTGCAGACAGCCCGCGCTGGGGACGAAGACCGACTCGCCGCCCGTGTCCCAGCGCACCGTGATCATCCTGCCATTGACTCCGGTCACCGTTCCGATCCTGGTCACGCTACCAACCTTCTCGGACTCGATCTGGACGCGGTCGCCGACGTCGACCATCGCTTGACCCCCTGTCCTGATCGGGGAAGGACACGAAGTTCGAGTTTGCGGGACTCCCCGCCCGGCTTCAAGGCCCGGCCGCCCGCCCCGCGCAACGCGCCCCCAAAAATTCCTTCCTCGGCCGGTACGATGGAAGCGGTAGCGGTACGTGGTCGCAAGCCGTGAGGCTGGCATGGCAGAGGTCCTGCTCGACGACGTGTCGCGGGTGCATGCGGACGGCTCCGTCGCCGTCGCCGGGCTGACTCTGCACGTTCGCCATGGCGAGCTGCTCGCCGTGGTCGGGCCCTCAGGCTCCGGCAAGAGCACCACCCTGCGACTGATCGCCGGCCTCGAGCCGGTCACCTCGGGGACCATCGCCATCGGCGGCCGGGTCGTGAACGACCTGGAGCCGCAGGAGCGCAACGTCGCCATGGTGTTCGAGGGCGAGTCGCTCTACCCGCATCTCACCGCGGCCGGCAACCTGCGCTTCGGCCTCGAGGTGGGGCGCGTGCCCAAGCAGGAGATCGACCTGCGGGTCCAGGCGGAATCGCGCGTGCTGGGTGTGGCCCGGCTGCTCAACCGGCTGCCACGGACGCTCTCGGCCGGGCAGCGGCAACGGGTGGCCGTGGGCCGGGCGACCGTGCGGGTGCCGGCGGTGTTCCTGCTCGACGAGCCGCTCACCCATCTGGACGCCGCCCAGCGCGACCAGCTCCGCGTCGAGCTGGTCCGCCTGCTGCGCGGACTCGGGGTCACCGCCATCTACGTGACCCATGACCAGGCGCAGGCCATGGCCATCGGCGACCGCATCGCAGTGCTGCGCGGCGGCCGGCTGGAGCAGGTCGGCAAGCCGGGCGAGCTGTACCGGCGGCCGGACAACACCTTCGTGGCGAGCTTTCTCGGCACGCCCGGCATGTCGCTGGTGGTGGCGCGCCTGGATCGCCAGGACGGCGGCGCCTGGATCGTCGTCGGCGACCAGCGGCTCGCCTTCCCCGGCGTGCCATCGGGTGCGCTGCGCGCCTACCTGGGCCGCCGGGTCGTGGTCGGCCTACGGCCAGAGCACGCACGCGACGCCCGGCAGGCACCCAGCGCCGATCCCCGCCACCGCCTGCGCCTGACCGTGGTCCGGACCGACAATCTCGGCCCCGAGCTGCTGGTCACCTGCGCAGTGGACGCGCCGACAGTCGAGGTTCGCGACGTGCCCGAGGCGGAGCGGGACGACGACGCCATGAGCGCTGAGGGCGCCACGTTGCTCGCGCGCTTCCCGCGCCACGCGCTGGTCCGCCGCGGCGACCTGGTGGACCTCGTCGTGGACGTCGCCCAGCTCTCCTACTTCGACCCCACCTCCGGCGCCGCCCTGTGGCACCCGGCGTGAGCGCCGCCCCGCCGAGCGGCGGGATGCCACCACGTCCTTGATCGCCTGCTCGAGCGGTGATAGGTGATGGTGACCATCCAGGACTCGCGTTCAGAACACACGGCGTTGGTGGCCCGTTTGCGCGACCTGTGGATTCCAGTACGGAGCCTCAGCCTGGCACGGTCAGATCAAGATACGGCAGGCTACCTTCCAGCAGTATCGTAAGCGCCAACACCGGGCTGGCGGGGAATCCAGCAGGTAGGCGCTACACAGCGGTGTTCGCTCGGCTCGTCGTGCCAGGGCGAGGAGTCAGCCCAACTTGCGGCTGAATTCGTCAACTGCGGCTGCCAGCGTCTGGTCGATCAGCTCGGCGATTTCCTGCCACCGCTCCTCGGCCGTGTCGGTGTGAACGAGGGTGACGCTGTCATTGCTTGACAACGTCAGCAACTGCTCGGGAATCGGCGCTGGTTCGCTGTCCGCCTCGTCCGGCTGGCTTCTCGGCAAGAGCCGCTCCGCGAACGAAGTAACCGCAAGCACACCCGTCTCGCCGTGTCCAACTTTCTGGACAGCTACAACGTAGCGCATCGTCTGACCGAGAACCGTGAGGTGGAGCCGGGTCCACCACGACCCACCGGTGAGGTTGGTGAAGAAATCGACTTGGCGCGCCGCCCGAACGAGCTGTGCGAACCACCACCTCGCGCGATCATCCGGCGGTGCGGCGCAATACACTCGGTTCCGGGTCTCCGGGTCGATCTCGGCGAAGGTGCGCTCAAGCTGTTCGCCAAGGGACTCCAAATGGGCCGCGATCCTGGTGCTGACGGCCATCGCCAGGGAGGCCGCGTCCGCCGCAAGCCTGGCAGCGTCAGTCTCGCGGAGCGCGCGGAGGCGCTCGACGTAGGCCTGCGCGACGTTGACCGCGCTGGCCGCTGGGACTGGGGCTACCGCAGAGGGAGCCAGCTCGCTCCGGAGCGCGACGATCTCCAAGCCAGCGAACAGCCTGACGAGCGATGCCAAGTCCCCGGCATTGGCGAGGTCAAGGGCGCGCAGATACTCGTCTCGGCGTCGCCGGTCGACAACGAGCGGCGCATAGTCCTTACGGAGCAGGACAAGAAGGACGAGCGCGCGTGCGACACGGCCGTTACCGTCCTGGAAAGGATGGATAGCGATGAAGCGGTGATGAAGCCAAGCGGCGGCGACAATCGGGTGGAGCTGCGCGGTTTCCCCGTACAACTCGACGAGTCGTTCTACTTGCGGCTGCACGTGCTCGGGCGGGACGTACTCAAGAAGGGAGCCATCCGGCCGAACCACGTGGTTCGGCTGCGTCTTCCACTGGCCGTGCCGCAGCGGGACCTGGAGCACTTGGCCGAGTTCGTTGCGGGCTTCGTATGTCGCCTGGTGTCGGGTGATCGCCTGGTGGAGTTCGCGGATGAAGAAGACGCTCAGGTCGCGACCTTCCCTGGCGGCCTCGACCAGCGCGGTCAACGCCTCAAACTGTGTGTTGATGACGGCGAGCGCGTCGAGGCTGACGCCGCCTTCCCGTTCTGCCACATCGAGCGTCAAGCCTTCGGCCACGAGCGCTTCGGTGACTCCCCAGGAGACATCGTAGAGCCGCTCGATGATGCCGGTCTCGATCGCATGCCGCCGTAGCGTGCGGCGGCGCGCCTCGGCGAACTCCTCGGGTGAAGCGCGCTCGATCGACCGCTTCCACGCGGTCCGGAGTTCGTCGACGGTGTCCAGCATGGACCGCAGCGGGCCGTTCACGGGCTCCGGTGGGGTCACCTCTTGCCAGCGGTGCACGACTCGAGACATGCCTGAAGTCTAGACGAACACTCGATCACCCGAGCGAGTTGGCAAGCGGCGGCAGATACCCCGCCGGGGCCAGGCAATGACCATAAAGGACCCTTCTGCAGCAGCGGAGGTCATGGCAGGAGGATGAACGCCTCTGCATGCCGGGGTCGCACCACACTGAAGTGCCGCCGGTCGACAGTAGCCACCTCCCGGATGCCCAACCGCTCCGCGGCGGCGACGACCGAGGCGTCCACTGTGCCCAATGGCAGGTCACGGTAGCGGCTGACCAGCTCCGCAATCCGCAGCCAGTCCGCGGGGTCCACCGGCTCGACCGCGAATGCCCCCGCCGCGAGATCGCCGAGGAACCGCACTTCCGCGTCGGCGCCCAGCCGGGTCCCGATCAGGTAAGCGGCTTCGGTGATCACCAGCGTTGGGACCACCAGCGGACCAGGATGCGACTGCAGCAGCAGCAGACTCGCTTGGTGGTGACGGTCGTCGGCATCGACATAGGCGTACAGCGGACCGGCGTCGACGACGATGGCTATCGGGCCGCCTCCCCGCGGAGGATCTCCTCGATGCGCTCGGAGACATCATTCCGGCCGCTACGGCCGGCGCCAGCGGCGAGCAGGCGCCGGCGCCCGCCCAGATGGGCCTCGATCGCCTCTCGGGTCAGCTCGGCGATGGTGATCTTGCGTCGGGCTGCCTCGTGCCGTAGACGGGCGTCGAGGTCGTCCGGTAGTTTCACGCTCGTACGCTTCATGGTATGCCAGCATACCATGAAGCGTGTCTGTCTGGCGCATGCCAGGACTGGCGGGCCTGGCCAGCCCCTGGAGCCCCGGTCAACCAGGGTGGCGACACCACTGGCACCCAGCACCACGTCCGCCCCGACAGCCAGGGGAGCTCGCCGTCATGGCAGCTTCCAGGCCAGCGCCAGGCACACCACACCGAGCATCACAGACACCCTGAATCGCGCACCAGGTCATTAGGGGGACGGTGGTGCCGATCCTGGGCCCTGCGGTGGATCCTGGCCGGGCGGGTTCTGTGGCGGTGGGGGCCGCTGGCTCTGGCCGGGCGTCCCCCAGCCGGGCGTAGACCTTCCTTGTGGCTGCGGCGACGACGACTGGTGCTGGCCGGGCGGCGACCAAGCGCCTGGCAGGGGCCGGCGCCGGCGCCGGAACGCCAGCACGGCCAGGAACACCACCACGGTCACGACGCCGACCAGGACCAGGACCGTTATTACCGAGGTAAGCAAATAGTGTTATGATGTGGTAGATTTGGGGCATGCCGAACAATGACGCTCGATCCCTGCCAGGTGCAGCCCAGGCGGCGCTGCGC
>WNGF01000043.1_pt1 | contig 141688 bp, 142 predicted proteins | sample 5400641 | NCBI WGS metagenome assembly WNGF01 (sample SAMN13153371, study PRJNA577476) | soil metagenome | isolation source: 80 cm soil or saprolite under grassland replicate 2 | place: USA:California | collected 2016-06-15 | reverse complement strand
ATATCCTACGTATATCAGAATGTCAAGCAAGAATTCACCTTGACCCAACACGAAATTGCTCGCCTCTGGAACGAAGGGGCTAACCCGTTGCGGAAGAGGGCCCTGCCCTATCCTCGGCTACCACGATGCGGAATCACTGCCGTCCTGGCGGTCCTGGCCGTCCTGGGGCACGGACACGAGCGTCCCCCCCCGGCGACAGCCCGGGGGGCGGCCCTCACGGCGGAACGTTCGCGTCAGTTGAAGGCGTACGACAGGCCGACGGCCGCCTCGAAGTGAGCTCCGGGGCTGGAGGCCCTGCTGGCCATAGAATGCGCCCCCGGTCGCGTCGCGGAACGCAGAGCTCATGACCCGGCCCTCCCCGATCAGGGCCAGCCGGTACTTGAGCTGTGTCCTGAACCCCAGGCCGGCCCCGTACCGCGCCACGTTGGGATCCGCGGACAACTGCGGCAACCCGCTCGCGTCGTATTGCACGAGGGCGGGGCTCCGCAAGTAGTTGAAGCTGCCGGTCAGGTACGGGCTGACCCTGCCGCCGGGCCGCAGCTCGAAGCGCACGTCCGAGCCGAGGTTGATCTCGGTTCCGTACTGGGCGGAGTAGCCCACCCCCAGGCTCGGCCGCAGGCTGAGCCGGTCCGTGATGTAGTAGGCGAAGCCGAAGTGACGGCCCGGCGTCGTCATGGCGTCGAGGGTCAGGGATCCCCTCCCCTGGGCCATGGCCGTCGCCGACAGGCTGAGCAGAGCAAGCGACGTCGCGAAAAGGCGCACACCCACCTCCAACCGGGACCCGCACCGGCCGAACCCCCGACGGACCGGTCCATGGTCGAGTTTGAACGGGAGCCGCGTGCACGCGCCGTGCCACTTCCATCGGCAACTTTCAGGTTGGATCGTACGCGGTGGAGCCCCGGGTAGACTATTCCGACGAGCCGACGACCCTCGCCGTGTTCGAGCTCGAGGAGAAGGCGTCCGTCGAGGGCTGAGCAGGAGGAGGCGCAGGCATGAAGACCAGGCGGAAGTTCACGGATGCGATCCGGTCGGCCATCCGCGACGGGCAGGTCCTGGGCGTCCGGGCGGGCACCCGGCCGCACCGCATCATCGGCATCTGGGCCGTGGTGGTGGAAGGCCGCGTGTTCGTCCGGTCGTGGAGCCTGAAGCCGCGAAGCTGGTACCGGACCTTCCTGGACGAGCCCCGCGGAGTCATCGAGGTCTCGGGGCGAGAGATTCCGGTCCGCGCGGTGCGCACGAGGAGCGAGCGACTGAAGGACGCGATCGATCGGGCCTACCTGGAGAAGTACCACACTCCAGGAGCCCTCAAGTTCGCGCGGGATCTGGGCCGGGCGAAGTCGAGGGGGACGACCACGGAGCTGGTGCCGCGGTAGGGGAACATCCCGGTCCGCTTCATCGTCCTCTCCTTCAACGACCAACAAAGGGGGACCTCTGAGCGTCAGTCGACTGCTCCTGGGCGGGTTGCGGCTCGTGGCCGCTTGTGGCGCCTATCTGGTCTGTTTCGCGGTTGCCTTCGGCCTGCTGCTGCCCAGCGTCCCGTCGGATCCCATCGCGTCCGACGCGCCGCTCTCCCCCAACCAGGCGTTCCTTCTCGTGGCCGGTCTGACCACGGCGGTCATGGGCTGGCTGATCCTGCGCTCGCGATGGAGGGGATGGCCGCTGGCGGGGACGATGATCGTCGTCTTCTACGGCGTCCAGACGTTCATGCCCCAGGTGGAGTCGCTGATCTTCCAGTTCTCTCCCGGCTTCGCGAGACACATGCCGATCGGGATCGTCCCCCGCCTCATGGCGGCCGGCCTGGTCCTCGCGTGCCTCTGGATCCCCCTCGCCGTCCGCGTCCTCGGCCGGTGGAAAGCCGAGGCGCCCGCGGAGGCATCGAGCGGCCCCGCGATGCCTCGGGCCCCGGAGAAGTGGAGACTGCTGCTGGCCTCCGTGGTCTACGTCGCCCTGTACTTCACGTTCGGCTACTACGTCGCCTGGCGCAACCCGGCCGTCACCGCCTACTACCAGGGCACCGATCCCGGCACCTTCTGGCTGGGGATGTGGAACATGCTGCGCGAGACGCCCTGGCTGCCGCTGGTCCAGGCGCTGCGCGGCCTGCTGTGGACGGGCCTGGGGCTGAAGGTCATCCGGGCCATGAGAGGGTCGGTCGTGGAGAAGGCCTTGGCGGTGGGCGCCCTCTTCGCCGTCGTGATGAGCGCCGGCCTCCTCCTGCCGAACCCCTACATGCCCCATGAGGTCCGGATGATCCACCTGGTGGAGACGGCATCGTCCGACTTCCTCTTCGGGTGCCTGCTGGTCTGGCTGTTCCGCCGTCCTTGAGCCACTCGTGTTAGGGTGGAAACGGGGCACCTGCTCGGAGGCGACATGCCCAAGAGCCCGAAGCAGCAGTTCGGGGAGCCGTTCGCAAGAGAGCACGAGAGGACGATGCGCGTCCTGCGCGCCTACCCCGACGACCAGTCGGACTTCAAGCCCCACCCGCGCAGCCGGAGCGCCCGCGAGGTCGCGTGGCCGCTGGCCCTGGGGCAGGAGCGCCTCATGTTGAAGGCGCTGACGACGGGCTTCGATTGGTCGAAGCCGCCGGACCCCCCGCCTTCCCTGCCCGCCAGGATCAGCGAGATCGCCGATGCGGTCGAGCTCTCCTACGGCAACGCGGCCGAGGCCCTGAAGAGCGCCGGGGACGCAAAGCTCGAGGGCAGCGTTCGGTTCTTCGTCGCCCCGAAGACCCTCGGGGACTACCCGACGACGGAGTTCCTGTGGTACGTGCTCTTCGATCACGTCCACCACCGCGGCCAGCTCTCGGTGTACCTGCGGATGGTCGGCAAGGTGCCCTCGATCTACGGCCCGTCCGGCGATCAGCCCTGGACGTAAGCGCCCGATCTCTCACCGAGGCGCCGCTTCAAGAGCAGCAGCCCACCGAGCGTGGCGAACAGCACGTTTCCGCTCCACATGGCCATCACGGGCGAGATAGCCCCTCGCTCGGCGGACTGCTCGCCAATCCGCAATTGCAGGTAATAGCTGAAGACGACGACCGCGAACAGCGCGAGGGCTGCCGTGCGCGTACGCGGCATCATTCCGACGGCCAGGAGGGTGAGAACGAGACAGGCGGCTGGTAGGGCGAACCTCTTTTGCCACTCCACCTCGAATGGAGTCGCATCACGTCCTTCGGGTCGTCGGGTACGGATCGCATCGCTCAACTCAGGCACCGTCAGCTCCCGAACGCCCTTGCTGAGGGGGGTCCACCGCCCCTCCCGCTCGAACAGCGCGTTGTAGATTGCCTCGCGGAAAGCCTGGTTGGACCTAGGGACGATCCACGCCATGCCGGCGAAGTTCACGATGGCGGCGAGCGTCGCGAGAGCGAGGATGTGCCGCACGGGCGGCCACGCCGTGCGACCCGGGCCCGTGAGTGCGAGCAAGACTCCCAGGAAGAACCCCATCGGAATGGTGACGGCAAGGATGCTCGGCAGGAGGAGCAAGATGACGCGCGAGCCGGTCACCAGGGTCAACTCCTTGCCGGGCAGCGGCGGGCGAAGCGCATACGCGCTCATCAGCAAAGTCAAGACGACGAGGCTTGCGGCAACGCATAGCAGGACCCTGCGAGCGACGGCCTGCTCGGTCGGTGTCGCGAGGGCGTTGTCGCGCACATGGCGGACGGAGGTCATTGCGCCATGGACGGCCACCGCCTTCCAGAAGGCGGCATAGCTTTGCAGCAGAACGGCGATGGCGTGCCAGCGGCGGCCGCTAGCCGAGGCGTCGGCATGCTCGGCCTGCAGGTCGGCCAGGATCGGGAGGACAAGAAGATCCATCGTCCGCCGCGAGCACACTCTCTCCGCCGTTCGTCGCAGCAGCTCGCCGGGCCGCCAGGTCATCGCGCCCCCTCCCAAGCCAGCGCCCGTACCACGAGGGCCCGCGCCTCGAGCAGGCGCAGGCCGAGGGCGCTCGGCCGGTACAGCCGCCGTGGGAGGCCAATCGCCCCTGCCCGAGGCGTCTCGGCCCGCGAGGACAGGTACCCCTTGTCCTCCATCCGGCCGAGGGTCACGTACACGGTCCCCCGCTTCAACCGTCCTCGCGCCGCCTCGACGAGCTGGAGTCCGTACATCTCGATCCCGGCCGCGAGCATCTCCAGGATCAGGGTTTCCTTTCCGGAAAGCATGGGCACCCGTTCATTCCGCTTCATGTGGCCATTCCATGGATCTTACATACTGTAAGAGTAATCTTGAGTCAAGCGTTTTCGTCTTTAGGTGGCTGGCGCCACCTCCCGCAGCCGCCGCAGGAGATAACGGCGCTCGGCGTCGTGGGTGACGAGCTGCAGCGCACGCTCGTAGGCCGCGGCGGCCTCGGGTCGGCGTCCCAGCCGCCTCAGGATGTCGGCCTTCGCCGCGGGCAGCAGGTGATAGGCCTCCAGCTCGCCGGTCGCTTCCAGCTGCTCGATCAGGCGCAACCCCCGCTCGAGCCGCTCCCCCATCGCCACCGCCGCCGCGTGGTTGAGCGCCACCACGGGCGACGGATGGAGGCGCAGGAGGAGCGCGTACAGGGCCGCGATCTGCGGCCAGTCCGTGTCCTCCGCCCGCGTCCCCTGGGCGTGAAGCGCGGCGATCGCCGCCTGAAGGGCGTAGAACCCGGCGCCTCCCCGGCGGAGCGCCGCCTCGGCCAGGGTCTGGCCCTCGGCAATCTGGCCGCGGTCCCAGAGCGAGCGGTCCTGCTCCTCGAGGGTCACGAGCTCGCCGGCCGCGTCGAGGCGCGCGGCCCGCCGCGAATCGTGCAGAAGCATGAGGGCGAGGAGCCCCGCGACCTCGCTGCTGCCGGGGAGGAGCGCGCGCAGGAGGCGGCCGAGGCGGATCGCCTCCCGGCACAGCTCGCGGCGCACCAGCGCGTCACCTGAGGTGGCCGCGTAGCCCTCGTTGAAGACCAGATAGACGACCCGCAGCACCCCGTCCAGGCGCTCGGCCAGGCGGTCGCTCCCGGGCACCTCGTACGGGATGCGCGCGGCGCGGATCTTCCCCTTGGCGCGCACCAGCCGCTGGGCCATGGTCGCGGGCGACACCAGGAACGCGCGCGCGATCTCCTCGACCGAGAGACCGCACAGGGTCTTGAGGGTGAGGGCGACCTGGGCCTCCAGGGCCAGCGCGGGGTGGCAGCAGGTGAAGATCAGCCGCACGAGATCGTCCGTGAAGGGCTCCTCCGGGACGTCGGGAGCGGGAGCCGCCCTGTCGCTGAGGTAGGCGATCTCCGCTCGCTTCGCGGCGAAGCTCTTCGCGCGCCGCAGGCGGTCGATCGCCTTGTGCCGGCCGGTAGAAACCAGCCAGGCGCGAGGGTTGCGCGGGACGCCGGCCGCGGGCCACGGGTCCAGCGCGGCGGCAAAGGCCTCCTGCAGCGCCTCCTCGGCGAGGTCGAAGTCGCCGAGGAGGCGAATCAAGGTCGCGAGGGCGCGCGGGCGCTCCTCGCGGTACAGGGTCTCGAAGTCCATGGCGCCGCCCGGCAGTGTAATCCGCCGGGCGGCGGTTCATTCAGGGCCCTTCATTCATCGACCCCCCACCCTATCCCTCCCCACGCTGGGGGAGGGGAATGCCTATGCGAGAAGAGCTCCGCTCATTCCGGGGGCGGGGTCGGCATGATCGGGCGGACTTCGATCGAGCCCGTCCGAACCGCGGGAATGCCCTTGGCGAGCGCGATGGCCTCGTCCAGGTCCTTGGCCTCGACCATGTAGAAGCCGCCGAGCTGCTCGCGGGTCTCCGCGAAGGGCCCGTCGGTGGTCAGGGTCTTCCCGTTCTTCACGCGCACGGTGGTGGCGGTGGCGACCGGCTGCAGCGCCTCCCCCGCGATGTAGTTCCCCTTCTTGCGGATCCCCACCGTGTAGTCCATGTACTCCTGGTAGATCTTGCCCTGCTCGGCTTCCGAGAGCCCGGCCGAGGCCCCCTCGTTCTCGTAGATCAGCAGCAGATACTTCATGTCCCGTCCTTTCTGATGGGTAGTGGCGCGCGCGGTCGGCCGAGGCCTCTCAGCGCGCCTTGCGCACGAGGTGCGACTTGACCACGAGCACGGGCTTGCCTTCGGCGAGCTCGGTCCACTCGGTCCGGATCTCGTCCGCGCCCAGGAGGGCCAGCGAAGCCGAACGCATGTGGCGGTCGCGCTTGGGATCGATGTTGGTGCCGCCGTCGTAGGCGAAGTCCAAGCGGGGGCCCTGGGCGGCCTTGGCACGCATGCGGGGTTGGTTGCCCTCCATGCAGTAGTGCGTCAGCACCAGGTCGGGCCCGTCGGCATGGTAGACCGTGACCATCTCGTGCGCCTGGCCGGGGAAGATCGTCTCCACGACCGCCGAGCCGCCCGCGGTGACGGCGTAGCGGGCGACGAGATCACCCTTCCTGGCCATCTCGCCGTCCTCGGCCGATACCCACTCGCCGGCCAGGGCCTTGAACCGCTCGAAGGCGGCCGGAGCGGGCTTGGCCCCGGAGTCCGTCAGGCCGCGCGCGGCCAGGACGGCCCCGAACAGGACCAGCGCGGCAAAAGTCGCGATTCGACTTGCACTTCCAGGCATGTCCGTCTCCTTCCGTCGCGATGTTCGACCGGCGCCCCATGCGCCTTTCGTCCCCTAGTCGAACGGGCGCGCCGGAAATCGACAACTCATCCCTCTCACTGACGACGTCCCCCCGCGAAGTCGAGGAACTGCTGGGCGCGCCGGCGCTCGTCCTCGCTGCCGGCGGCCTGCAGGGCGGTCCGAGCCGCAACCGCCGCCTCCTCGCGCCGCCCCATGCTCCAGAGAACGCGGGCGAGGGCGAGGTGGTGGTACGAGTTGCCGGGCTCGAGCTCCACGGCCTTCTGTGCCAGGGCGAGGGCCTCCTCGCGCTGCTCGAGATCCACCCGGACGTCGGCAAGGAAGGACAGCGTGTCGGCGCGCCCCGGATCCAGCTCGCGCGCCTTCTCGAGGAGCGCGGCCCGTCGCTCGAGGCCAGCCTTGTCGGGGCTCGGTGCCCAGTCGAGCTGTGCCAGGCGGTAGTAGACGCGCGCGTGCTTCGAGCCGGCTTCGACCGCCTTCTGGTACGCCGCCTTGGCCGGCTCGTGGTCCTCCCCGGTGTCCAGCAGCTCCGCCTCGATCTCCCACGGGCCGGGGAGGCCAGCGTCGGCCTTGGCGGCGGCGGCCGCGAAGACCCGAGCCTCGGCCGGGCGGCCCATGGCGACCAGGAACTCCCCGCACAGCACGGCCGCCTCGCCCGCCGCCAGCGTGCGCGTGGCGTACGCCTCGGGCCGGGTGTCGAGCGACACCGGGACCCGCATGTAGACGAACAGTTCCCTCCGGACGTAGCCGCGCATGCCGTCGTGGTAGGGGGTCATGTCGCCAAAGGCCTCCTTGAGCGCCGCCTCGTCGCTGGCTCCCCCGTGCAGGAGCTGGCTGAAGCGGTTCACCCTCGCCGCGTGCACGCCCTTCTCGCCGAACAGGAGGTAGTGGACGAGCGCCCAGGCCTGCGCGTCGAAGAGCTGGGCGTCGGACTCCTGCCTCAGCCAGTGGGAGCGGTGATCCGCGGTAAGGAACTCGTTGAGCGGGATCAGCGCCCTCTGCAGGAGCTCGAGGTTCCCTCGTATCGGGCGCCCTACGTGCAGCTCCTTGTCGCGCACGATCGTGTTGCTCATGACCTCGGCGATGCCGCGGCTGTACCAGACGGGCAGCGGGCGCGGGAAGGAGCGGTTGAAGACCGTGCTGACGTAGCTCCAGTACGCGCTCTGGTACGGGTTCGAGCCGATCTCGTCGGGCTCCACGATGTCGGTCCGCAGCGCTATGAATTGCCTCTCGCGGCCGCTCGCGCCGAAGGAGATGGGGCGGTAGCGCTTGCCCTCCCAGTACTCCGGCCCCAGGGTCTTGAGGGTCGCCTCGTCCCGGACGGCGAACACGAAGAACGGGCGGCCGGAGTCGATCCTGGCCCACGGCCAGAGGTGAACGAGCGCGGAATGGATCTGCTCGAACTGCCATGCCGTGCGCCGTCCCGCCTTCTCTCCCGAGTTCGTCACCACCGTGAAGTGCGCGCTCTTGACCTCGAGCCAGGGCGGGGGTGCGGCGCCGGCGCTGGCGGCGGCGAGGAGGGCACACAGGGTCGAGCCCAGCTTGCGCATCGGGGACCTCCGCTCTCGAAAGCCGCCGTATCGTAAACCCTCTGCCCTCGCGGCCGACGTACAATCGCTCGTGCCCCCTAGTGGCGCGGGGATGCCGTAGGGCCGACCCTCGCCAAGAATGGAGAATCGAGGATGAGAGCTGAAGTGAGAACCGCCGGCTGGACGATGACGCGGGTCGGCGGGATGCTTTCGTCACTCCTCCTTCTCGTCGGCGTGCTGGAGGCTCAGGCCCAGAACCTGGTCCAGAACCCCGGGTTCACCAGCGACCTCAGCGGCTGGACGCCCATGGGCCAGGAGACGCGCCCCTTCGCCGTGGGCGGGAACTGCGGCATCCCTGCGGGGGCGAAGGCCATCTCGCTCAACCTGACCGCGACCCCGTCCAGCGCCCAGGGGAACGTCGCCCTGTTCCCGGCGGGCCAGCCGGCGCCCGTGTCCACCATCAACTACGTGGCGGGCCAGACGCGAGCCAACAACGCCGTCGTCTCCCTCGACCCCAGCGGCGCGATGGCCGCATTCGTCGGACAGCCGGTGGGCACCACGGTCCACCTGGTTATCGACGTCAACGGGTACTTCCAATAGCGCGCTCGAGGAGCAGCCTGCGCTCGCGGGCGTTGCGGGTGAGCGCCGCCGCGCGCTCGAACTCCGCGCGGGCCTCGTCGAACCGGTCGAGCTTGGCGAGGAGGTCGCCCCGCACGCTCGGCAAGAGGTGGTAGCCCTTGAGCGACGGCTCCGAGGTCAGGGCATCGACGAGCACGAGGCCCGCGGCGGGACCGAGCGCCATCCCGACCGCGACCGCGCGATTCAGCTCCACCACGGGTGACGGCGTGAGCTGGGCCAGCGCATCGTAGAGCGCGGCGATGCGCGCCCAGTCCGTCTCCCCCGGCGTGCGTGCCCGCCCATGACAAGCGGCGATCGCGGCCTGGAGCGCGTACGGGCCCACCGCGCCCCCGAGCGTCTCGGCCCGCACGAGCGCCGCGAGGCCACGACGGATGAGGAGCTGGTCCCAGCGCGCACGGTCCTGATCGAGCAGCCGGACAGGCTCTCCCGAGGGGCCGATCCGGGCGCCTAGGCGCGATGCCTGGATCTCCATCAGGGCGACCAGGCCGTGGACCTCCGGCTCCTTCGGAGCGAGCTCCGCGAGGATGCGGGCGAGGCGGAGCGCGTCCTCGCAGAGCGCGGGTCGGGTCCAGTCGTCACCCGCGGTCGCCGCGTAGCCCTCGTTGAACACGAGGTAGAGGACGTCGAGCACCGACGACAGGCGGGCGGCGCGCTCCGCCCCGCGGGGCACCTCGAAGGGAACGCGCGCCTCCGCGAGGGTCCGCTTGGCTCGGACGATGCGCTGGGCGACGGTCGGCTCCGGAACGAGGAAAGCGCGCGCGATCTCCTCCGTCGTCAGACCGCCGAGCAGGCGGAGGGTGAGGGCAACCCGCGCCTCGGGAGAGAGGACCGGATGACAGGCCGTGAACATGAGGCGCAGGAGGTCGTCCCCGACGTCATCGTCGACCGCGGCCTCGAATTCCGCCACCGCGATCTCCCGCCGGGCCTCGAGCTCACGGCCGAGCTCCTCGTGCTTGCGCTCGAGCCGCTTGCTTCGGCGCAGTCGGTCGATGGCCCGATGCTTCGCGGTGGCCATGAGCCAGGCGCCCGGGTTGTCCGGGACGCCCGACTCCGGCCATCGCTCGAGGGCAATGACGAGGGCGTCCTGGGCGAGCTCCTCCGCCAGACCGACGTCGCGCACCATCCGCGCGAGCCCGGCCATGAGCCGGGCCGACTCGATCCTCCAGACCGCTTCGATCGCGCGATGGGTATCCGTGGCCGTCACGGCTACCGATCACACCATCTTCACTCTCTCGGGGCAAGGCCGCCCGAACGTCCGCTTGCTTCCCCCAGGCGGCTAGGCCACCGCGGGCCTCCTCGCCACCCTCTTCGTGATCAGCAGGACCAGGGACCCGGACCCCCACCACAGGAGGACGGGGGCAACCATGCCGATGGTCAGGTGGGCGAGGGCGTGGCTCCATTGGTTGGCGCTCCGGGCGAAGGGCGGCCCGCTGTACTCGGGAGCGGCGTAGATGTTCGGGAAGCCCGCGATCGCGAGCAGGATCCCGGAGACCGCGATCGCTTGCACGACCACCACCTGGAAGACCATCAGGGGCAGGAGCTGCTTGTAGCTGCCGAAGCCCCTCGTGTGCACCGCCACGCCGTAGTAGAGGGCCGCCGCCCAGCCCGCGACGGTGATCGACAAGAACGTGACCGTGCTGTCCGGCAGCCCCGCGAGGGACAGTCCCAACCGCGCCAGACCCACGGCCGCGATGAGGGCGAGCCACACCTTCTGGAATCCGAGGTATTGCGACAGCCGCTTGCCGAACATCCGGGTCTCCTTTCTCGGCGGGCGCTCAGCGCGCTCTCAGCGGGATGAGCGCCCTCAGGCGATCCTCGCGGAGGTAGAGGCCGAGCCAGACGAAGATCCCGAGCACGATCTGGACGAAGAACGGATCGCCCACCCGCCAGTGGGTGCAGATCGCGCCCCCGACGTATCCGGCGAGGAGGATCGCGCCCAGGACCGAGGTGGGCGGAATCAGGTAGATCACGACGCACGAGATCTCGAGGATCGCGAGCCGCATGACCATTGACTCGGGCAATCCCAGGTGCGCCATCCCCTCCGTCAGCTCGGGGCCGCCCTTGAGCTTCATGGACGCGCTCATCAGGAACACGAGCGACGCCAGGACCGAGATCACCCGACCGACCCAAACGATCTTTCCGCTCCCTGCTGGCACTTGAGCCTCCTCGTGAAGTGGTTGGATGACGTGACTAGCGCCTGGTCGCCTGCTTGCGCAGGCGCTCCTCCTGCTCCCGGAGCTCCGGAGTGAGCGCGGGACCGAAGTCGTCTGCCTCGAACACCTGGCGGATCTCGATCTCGGACTCCGTGCCCGGGAAGGGATTGGGGCAGCGCTTGACCCATTCGATCGCCTCTTCCTTCGACTTCACCTGGATCAGCCAGAAGCCGGCCACCAGCTCCTTGGTCTCGCTGAAGGGCCCATCCATCACGGTCCGCTTCTCGCCCGAGAATCGGACGCGCGCGCCCTTGGAGCTCGGTTGGAGCCCCTCGGCCGCGAGCAGCACCCCGGCCTTCACCAGCTCCTCGTTGTACTTCCCCATCGCGGCCAGCAGCTTCTCGTCCGGGAGAACGCCCGCCTCCGAGCTCTTGTCGGCCTTGACCATAACCATGAATCGCATCGTCGTGTCTCCTCTGGTTTCGAGCCAGGCTGCCGGCCGGCTTCGACCGGGGCGGAACCCCTGACTCTACTGTAGCGACGAGCGAGGGGGCCCGAGATCGACACGCCGCGCAAACCTTTTTCTCCTGCGCTCTCCGGAACGCAACGGCTTTGCTTGCAACAGCTTCGGGGTTTGGGGATGCCCACCTTGGTTCATGACCAGACTATCGTCATGAATGGCCACATCGTCAAGCCGCGCGCGCCCTTCATCGACCCACCAACCGCTTCACGCTCCGTTCCGTCTCGAGATCCTCTTCGGGATTGATGCGACGGTCCACCGTGAACGAGCACTCCGCGGGGACGGCGTTGAAGCCGGTGCCGCCTTCGACGCGCCCCCCCATCATCAGGATGGAGCGGCGGGCCTCGGGCGGCTCGAGGGCGAACCGCGTCTCCCTCTGCTCCACCTCGGCCTTGAGCTCGCGCAGCGCGGAGGCGGCCACCAGCATTTGTTCGAAGGCGTTGACCCCCGGGTGCTGGAGGCCCACGTGCGCGTGCTTGCCTCGAGTCGTGATCCTCAACGTGACGGCGCCGCGGTTCGCGTTCCAGATCACGCCGCTCGTGGGCTCCGCGGTGAGCATGGCGATGCCGTCCGCGCCGAGGAGTCCCAGCTCGGCCAGCCGGCGGACCCGCGCGGGCCGGCCGTCTCCTCGTCGGGCACCACGCACAGGGCGACGCGCCCGCGCAGGGGACGTCCAGATCCTTCAAGACCCGCACCGCAAGGATCATGGCGGCGAGGCCACCCTTCATGTCCGCGGTGCCGCGGCCGTACAGCCGCCCGAGCTGCAGGTGTGGCTCGAACTGCTAGCGGCGCTGCGCGGGCACGACGTCGTAGTGGCCGTGGAGGTAGACGACCGGCGTCCCCGACCCGTGCCGTCCGAGGAGACAGTCCTCGACCCGGCGAGGTGCTAAGCCCACGCCGTCCAGGGTTTCGGCGATGGCGGCGAGGCAGGGCGCGTAGCCGTCGCCGGGCGGGTTCTCGGTCGGGATCGCCGCCAGGCGGCGCGTGAGGTCGGTGACCTCGTCCCGGTACGACGCCGCCCGCGCGAGGACATCCGCCGTCAATGAATCCGACGTCTGCTTCACCGCGGCGGCTCCCCCAGCTGCATGGCGCGGAGTCGGCCGCCGGCCCAGGCGCAGGGCAACGCGGTCGCGACGAGCGCGAGGGGATACCAGTGGGGTCCCAGGTCGGGCCGGTTCCACGTGGCGACCGCGCCCAGGGTGCTCAAGACAAGGCCCACGACCCCCCCGGCCAGCGCGTGCTTCATGGGCCGGTGGGGCGCGAGCCGCGCTGTGACGTAGCTGCCCCCGACGGCGTAGACGATGCGATAGGCGGTCGCGAGCAGGAAGAGCGGATCGGACATCGGGTAGTACCCCGGCGGGAAGATGCCGGTTGCGCGCAGCGCCGTGTCGGTGCCGTGAGACAGAACCACGACCACGACGAGGCCCCCGAACACGGCGCCGATGCTGCGGAGCATGCGGCGTGGATGCTGCGTTTCGTTCATCCCTGCTCCCTTCGGTTCTCGCGCCTCGGGGGCGCGCTCATGGAGGAATCCGGCGTCACTCGTAGCGCAGGGCAATCGCCGGGTCCACGCGCGCGGCCCGGCGGGCGGGGAGCAAGCACGCCAGCAGGGTCACCCCCCCGAGCAGCAGCACGGCGGCGGCGATCGTCAGGGGATCGGACGGCGTCACGCCGTAGAGCACGCTCGTCGTGAGTCGGGTGACCGCCAGGGCGCCCGCCACGCCGAGGGCCGCGCCCGTCGTGACCAGGCGCAACCCGCCGCCGAGCGCCATCCGCAGGACGTCGGCGGGCCGCGCGCCCAGGGCCATGCGCACGCCGATCTCACGCGTCCGGCGCCCCATCGCGTATGCCATCGAACCGTAGAGGCCGAGGCTCGCCAGCAAGAGCGTGAGGGCTCCGAAGAACGACGTCAGGCCGGCCAGCAGCCGCTCCTGGCTCACCAACCCTTCGACCTGCTCCCGCGGCGTCGTGAGGTCGTAGAGCGCCGCCGTGGGCGCGACCTCCCGGACGGCCTGGCGCAGCAGCGAGGCAAGAGCCCCCAACGAAGGCGCCGCGCGTACCTGGAAGCAGAACGAGGCCTGCGCCTGCTGGAATGCGGGGACGAACATCGTCGGGGGCGCGGGATCCCGGAGCGCGCCGGATCGCGTATCCGCGGCCACTCCGACGACCTCCGCACCGTTGACGCGCCGCCCGAGCGGATCCTGTTCCGGGAAGTAGACCCGCGCGAAGGCTTCGTTGATCGCCATGGCCGGCGGAGCGCCCACCTCGTCCTGCGGGCCGATGGCACGGCCGGCGCGCATCGGGATGCCCAGCGCGGCGAAGAAGGCGCCGCCCACCCGGTTCACGTGCGCGAACTCGTCCCCGCCGGATGCGGACTCCCGGCCCTCGATCGTCACGCGCGTGCGGGTGGTGTCGCCCATCGGTTGATGCGTAGAGACGCCGACGGCACGGACGCCCGGCAGCGCCTGGAAGCGCTCGAGCAGCCGCCGCGACAGGTCGAGGGAGCCGGCCTTGCCGGACGCCATCGCGTGCACCTTGAACAGGTGGACGCCCTCGGCCGCGAGCCCGGTCTCGACCCTGGTGAGGCTCCGCAGAGTGCGCAGGAACAGCCCCGCGCCCACGAGCAGGACGAGCGACAACGCCACCTGGGCGACCACCGGAGTGCGGCCCTGATGCGCGGCGGCGCGCCCTCCCTCGCGGAGGTCCCGCGTCAGGTCCACGCACGTCGCTCGCAGTGCGGGGGCGAGGCCGGAGAGGATCGCCGCTACCACCGAAGTCGCGCCGAGAAAGGCCAGGGCGCGGCCGTCGAGCGCGACCTCGGGTGTGCCTTCCCGCATCAGGCTGGCCGCCAGCGCGTCCTTCGTCCAGAACGCGAGGGCCACCCCCACCACGCCCCCGACCGCAGCCAGCACCGTGCTCTCGGCGAGGAGCTGCTGGACGATCCGACGCCGCCCGGCCCCCAGCGCGAGACGGACGCCGATCTCCCGCTGCCGCGCGGCGCCGCGCGCGAGCAGCAGGCCGGCCACGGTCGCGCAGGCCATGAGCAGGACGACGCCGGTCACCGCGGCCAGCACGGCGAGCGGCGGCTGCTGCTCGTGACGCCGCATGGTGAGGCCCTGGCTCCCGTCGGAGAGGTGCAGCCGTGGCTCGTCTCCCCCGCGGCCGGCGGACGCGCTCGCGAGCCGCGGCGCCATCTCCGCTTCGGCTTGGGCCGCGGTCACCCACGGTTGCCGCCGCCCCATCACCTGCAGCCAGTACCAGGCGGGGTTCGACAGGTACGGCTCCCCGGGCGCGCGCCAGGCGAGCAGGGGCACCGACACGTCGGCCGAACGCCCGACCGGCAGGGTGCCGGAGAAGCCGCGCGGCGAGACGCCGACGATCGTGAAGGGCCGGCCGTCCAGGGTCCCCCTCCTGCCGATGACGCCCGGAGCCCCGCCGAAGCGGCGCTGCCAGTAGCCGTGGCTGATGACGGCGACGAGCTCGGTCCCGGCGCGATCGTCCTCCGGCGTGATCGTGCGGCCGAGGACCGCCGGCACCCCGAGGCCGGAGTAGTAGCCGCCGGAGACGAGCTGCCCAACCGCGAGCTCCGACTCGCCGTCCACGCTCAGGCTCGCGCGCCGCAGGTCGGCCCAGGCGAAGGTCGCGGCCAGGGTCGTGCTGCGATCGCGAAACGCCTCGAACGCAGGATACGAGAAGGACGCCGCGGTCACACGGCCGGTCGCCGCCTCCTGCCACCACTCGCCCGTCAGGTACCCGACGGCGGGGCTCGGCCCCGACGTCCACTGAAAGAGGACCAGGCGGGAGGGATCCGCGACCGGCAGCGGCCGGAGCAGCACCGCGTCCACCACGCTGAAGACCGCGGTGTTGGCGCCGAAGCCGAGGGACAGGATGAGCACCACGACCGCGGCATGGCCCGGGTGCCGCGAAAGCTGGCGAAGCGCGTAGATGAAGTCTTCCTTCAGCCGCACGACGGGCCCCGTCTATTCGAAGCAGCGCTCCAGGAACGCCTGGCCCTGGCCCGACTTGTTTCCCGGCGTGCACGTGCTGCCGGCCGGCGCGCAGCACCAGCAAGCGTCCATGACCTCGGCCCGGCCCCCCTCCGGGATGATGGACTCGCTGACCGGGCCGGCAGTGGCCCCGCCGCAGACGCCGGCCACGGCCGCCGCGCTCCGAAGCACCACCCGGGACCCCGTGAGGTTCACGTAGATGGGCGTCGAGGCGGTGCCGGGGAAGGCAATGGCGGTGACGCGCTTCTCGTTCGACGAGATCTGGCGATAGATGACGATCATGGAGGCTCCCGGGGCGAGCTTCGCCACCTCGGCGATCACGGCCGGACTGAACCGCCAGGTCAGGCGTTCCCCGGCATCCGATTTCATGATGACGCCGTTGAGGCCCTTGTCGACGCTCTGCAGGATGCCCCGGACACTCTTGTGGGCGGGATCCGCCGCCGGTGAGCGCTGAGCCCCGCCGAGCGGTAGTGTCGGTCCCAGCAAGAGGGCGAGGAAGAGGGGCGTGGCCCAGACGGCGCCCGTCCGGTACGACAGCATTTCGTCCTCCCCGGCGGGTTGGGTCCGGCGGCCCACCGACCGTGCGCAGCGTACCACCGAACGGCCAGGACGGCGGCGGACACCAGAAGAGGCCAGCGACGGGATATCTTGTCCCATGATCCGTCCCCTCGGCTGTCCAAATTGCCGGGCTTCGAGCGTCATGGTAGTGAGGGAGCGATGAAATACATTCTGATGGACTACGTGAACGAGTCCGGCTGGCCTCGACTGACGAGATCCGAGCAACAACACTGGCTGGGGGCCTATCGAGCCTACATGGAAGCCATGACGGAGGTGGCCGATCTCGACGCCGCGATCTCGTGGGCAGCTCGCTCCCCCACCGCCCTTCACGGTGTCGTCGAGGTGCGTCCGGTCATGGAAGGCACGCTGCTGACCAGGGACATCAACGAGCTCATCAAGCCGGAGTGAGGGAGGACACATGCGGAGATTGATCGCTTTCGAGCAGGTGTCGCTGGACGGGTTCTTCGTCGATGCGAACGGCGACATGAGCTGGGCCCACAAGCAGGATCCGGAGTGGAACGAGTTTGCCGCGAGCAATGCGAGCGGCGGCGGCACCCTGCTCTTCGGCAGGGTGACCTACGAGATGATGGCCGGCTTTTTGGCCCACCCCGGCCGCGATGGAGAGAGCTCCTGTCGTGGCCGAAGGGATGAACAACATGCCGAAGGTCGTGTTTTCGCGAACGCTGGAGAAGGCGTCGTGGAAGAACACGAAGCTGGTGAAGGGCGACCTCCCGGCGGAAGTGCGGAAGATGAGGAACGAGTCCGGACCGGGCATGGCGATCCTGGGAAGCGGCCGCATCGTTTCGCAGTTGGCGCAGGCGGGCTTGATCGATGAGTTCCAGATCGTGGTGAATCCGATCGTCCTGGGCAAAGGGCGGACGCTGTTCGAGGGCACCAAGGAGAAGATCGCCTTGAAGCTGATCAAGACGCGGCCCTTCGGCAACGGCAACGTCGTGCTGTCCTACGAGCCGATGGCGTGAAGGAGGACGAGCCTGCCCACGCGCAGGCGCGTCGCACGGCGGACGCGGTCGCGCGTCGCAGCTACGGCAAGCTCGTCGCCTTCCTCGCGGCGCAAACCCGGGACGTGGCGGCGGCCGAGGACGCGCTGTCGGAGGCGTTCACTTCCGCGCTTTCGGATTGGCCACTCCACGGGTGTCCGTCGAACCCGGAAGCGTGGCTGCTGACCGTCGCCCGCCGAAGGGTGATCGATGTCGGGCGCCGACGCAGTACCGGCGAGGCTGCGACCGGGCAGCTACAGCTCCTCGCGGAAGGGCTGGACGCCGCGGCGGCGGACGCGGAGATCCCGGACCGTCGTCTCGCCCTGATGTTCGCCTGTGCGCATCCGGCCATCGAGGCCGGCGTCCGCGCGCCGTTGATGCTGCAGGTGGTGGTCGGGTTGGATGCCAAGACGATCGCCTCGGCATTCCTCATGTCTCCGGCGGCCATCAGCAAGCGCCTCGTCCGGGCCAAGAGCAAGATCCGGCAGGCCGGCATTCCGTTCCGCGTCCCCGAGCGCGAGGAGCTTCCGGGCCGGCTCGAAACCGTGCTGGACGCCATCTACGCCGCCTTCACGGAAGGTTGGACCGACCCTGGCGGGACCGACGTCGCCCGCCGCGATCTCACCGAGGAAGCGATGTTCCTGGCCAGGCTCGTGACCGAGCTGCTGCCGGAGGAACCGGAGGCGCTGGGCCTGCTCGCCCTCATGCTTCACGCGGAAGCCCGGCGTCGCGCCCGGCGCAACGGGGACGGCGAATACGTTCCCCTGGCCGATCAGGATCCGGCCCTGTGGAACGGGCCGATGGTCGGCGAGGCGGAGGCGCTGCTGCGACGCGCCAGCGCCCTGGGCTCCATGGGCCGGTATCAGCTCGAAGGCGCATTGCAGTCGGCGCACGTCTATCGGCGCTGCACGGGTCACGCCAACTGGGCAGCGGTGGTGCAGCTCTACGACGCGCTGTCGGCCCTCACCGGCTCCCCGGTGGTCGCCATCAATCGCGCCCTGGCCATCGCCGAGTTGCAGGGCGCCAGGAGCGCCCTGGAGGCGATGCCCGAGGTGGCCGCCGATGCGCGGCTCGCGGAATACCAGCCCTACTGGGCTGCGCGCGCGGATCTGCTGGCCAAGACGGGCGCCCATGGCGAAGCCCGCCGCGCCTACGCGATCGCGATCGGTCTCGAGCGCGACCCCGCGGTCCGCCGCTTCCTGCAGCGGCGTCAGTCGGCCCTGGCGCTCGATGAGCATGCGCCATAGATAGCGGGTGGTCTTGTAGCCCTGGCAATCCGCCCTCGGTGAGGACGACGCACGGATACAATGCCCTCGACCCTATGGGAAACTGGGCCCTGGATCTCGGCACCACCAACCGCCCTCGAGCTGGCGGTGCGCCGCGATCACGCGTCGACCCTGCGACTCGTGCTTTCCCCGTCCTTCCTCTATATCGTGGGTCTCAGGCGGCGTCCTGCGTGGCCGACGCCGGGGCCGTCTTTCGAGCGAGCAGCGGCACGGCGCCGCCGATCAGACCCGCGGCCAGGGTGGCCAGGCCGGGGATCTCGCCGGACCAGGAGATCCCGAGCGCCTGATCGAGCGAGAGCGCACCGGGCCCGGTGAACGCCAACGCGAGGGCTGCTCCGCCGAGCACCAGCGTGTACTCGTAGCCGCCGCTCGGCGCGAAGAAGCCGTTCTTGACGTGGACGCTCACCGCCGCCACCAGCATCACCGCCACCACCGCGGCGGCGGCCGCGGGGGTCAGAAAGCCGGCCGCCAGGAAGAGGCCCCCCACCACCTCGGCGATTCCCGCTTGCGCGGCCTGCACCCGGCCCGGCCGGAAGCCCAGCTGCTCCAGGAACTGGCCGGTACCCGCAAGACCGTAGCCGCCGAACCACCCGAAGAGCTTCTGCGCGCCGTGCGCGGCCAGGGTCAGCCCTACCACCAGACGCAAGATCAAGAGTCCGATGCTCATCCTCAACCTCCTCTGTGCCCTCGTGCTTCCGTGAGGGCAGTTACTTCCCTCTCGATACCAGAATATAGCCGCCGAGGTATCGCCTGTCAAGTGGCTTTCTTGGAGAAAGGCATATGCGATACCATGGGGGCCGGATGAGCAAGCGGATCGACCCCCATTGCCGTGCCTTCCAGAACGCCGTGGACCTGCTCGCACGCCCCTGGACCGGACTGATCCTGAGCCTGCTCCAGAACGGCCCGTTACGCTTCAGCGAGCTCGAAGAGCGCACGCGCGGGGTCGGGGCCAAGACCCTGTCGGCGCGACTCAAGGAGCTGGAGGCCCGGCGGATCGTCGCGCGTGACGTCCAGGCGGGCCCCCCGGTACGCGTGAGCTACACCCTCACTTCCAGGGGCCGCGCCTTCGGGCAAGTGGCGGCCGCCATCGAGCGCTGGGGCCGGGAGCTGGTCGCGGACGATTAGCGGGCGGTCACTTCCTTGGCAGGCCCCGCGCAGCCTCTCGAACAGTGGACACCAGATCGCGGACTGCGGGGTGCGACGACTCCCTCCACCAGAGGACGTTAAAGCCGGTTGCCAGATCGAAGCCGCGAAGGCGGAGGCCGACGACGCCGGGTATCGCCTGGGCGGCCATGGTCTCGCTGGCGGGTACCCAACCTGCACCCGCGGCCACGAGGGGCAGGACCGCTCCGAAGATCGAGGGCGTCGGCGCCACGCGTGGGTCCAGCCCGATCTCGCGGAATGCGGCCAACAGGCGATCGTGAAGGCCGCCCCTTCCGCATCCATATCGACCCGTCGCAGGACGGCGCCGAGATCGTCAACGGCGTCGCCGACCGCGTGCGGGCCGAGATGTTCCGGCGGATCGGCATCGAGGACCTGCTGTCGCCGTGGGTCGTGGGCTGACCGTCATCAGGGGCGAAAGCCGCGGTCGCGGGCGAGCACGATGGCTTGGGCGCGCGTCCACACCCCGAGCTTGTCGAACACGTTCGAGACGTGGTTGCGCACGGTCTTTTCGCTGAGGGTGAGCCGTTCCGCGATCTCGGCGTTGCCCAGGCCCTCGGTGACCAGGACCAGGATCTCGCGCTCGCGGGTGGAGAGAGCCGCGAACGCCGGGTCCTCGCCGCCGCGCGCGGAGATCCCCACGAAATCGAGGAGGGCCTCGCGGAAGCGGCCCCAGGCCGGCTCGTTCTCCAGGAGCACGTGGTTCCTCGAGTCCAGCTCCACGAACTGCGCCCCCGGGATGCCGGCGGCGAGCCGGCGCCCTTCGTCCAGGGGAGTGACGTTGTCCTTGCGGGCGTGGAGCACCAGGGTCGGGGTGCGGACCTGCGGCAGCAGGTCGTCCACGTCGACCTGGGCGCGGGCCTCCAACAGCCGGCCCGCGATCTCGGGCGAGGTCGTCTTCCGGCAGAGCTCGTTGAACCAGCTGATCTGCTCGTCCGTGCCGCCGGGGATGAAGCGCGAGGTGAATATCTGGCGGAAGGCGGGGTTTTCCGTGCCCCAGCCCAGGCGGACCAGCTCGACGATCGCCGCGTAGACCCGCTCGGCCTTCGGGTCCTCGCGCTTGGCGACACCGCGAGAGTAGCCGCCGTACAGCACCAGGTGCGACACCCGCTCCGGGTGGCGCACGGCGTAGTCGATGCAAACCGCGGCGCCCTGTGAGATGCCGAGCAGGACCATCGGCGCGTCGGGCGCGGCGGTGTCGGCCACCGCCTCGAGGTCCTGGACCCAGCGCTCGAGGGAGAGGTCCCCGACGTTCCAGTCGGTCATCCCGCAGCCCCGCTCGTCGGAACGAACGAAGCGGAAGTGGTCGGCGAAGAAGCGGAGCCAGTGGCGCCAGACGGGGCTCTCCCAGTCGTATTCCAGGTGGGTGAGCCAGTTCGAAGCCTTGACCAGCAACGGGCCCTGGCCGGCCTCCGCCCACGCGAGCTGCACTCCGTCCCCGGTGCGGAGGTAGCGGATTCGCTGTCGGCTCGTCCTGTCCATCGCCGCTGGGGGGGCCTCAGACGCCGTGGTCGGGACATTTGTCCCGGCGCTCCGGGTCGATTCTAGCCAAACCGGGACGGAACTCCCATGGCGTCCGCCCGCCTCAGGCCGGATCATGCCTGCATAGCGCGAGGAGAACGAAAGTGACGAAACGGATACTGGTCTTCGTCTACGGCAGTCTGGCCTACCTGGTCTTCCTGGGCACTTTCCTGTACGCCATCGGCTTTATCGGTGGCTTCGCCGTCCCCACTCGCCTGGACGGCCCCGGCAGGGGCCCGGTGGCCAGCGCGCTCGCGATCAACGCCGCGCTCCTGACCCTGTTCGCCCTCCAGCACAGCGTCATGGCTCGCCCGTGGTTCAAGGACGCCTGGACACGCATCGTGCCGGAGCCGGCCGAGCGGTCCACCTACGTCCTCTTGTCGAGCCTGGCCCTCATCCTGCTCTTCTGGCAGTGGCGGCCCATGGGTGGCGTCGTGTGGTCGGTGGAGGATCCCACCGGCCGCTTCGTGCTCCGCGGCCTGTTCGGCTTCGGCTGGGCCCTGGTCCTGATGTGCACGTTCCTGATCAACCATTTCGATCTCTTCGGGCTGCGTCAGATCTGGCTGCATCTGATCGGGAAGCCCTACACCCGGCTCCGGTTCGTCACTCCGGGTCCCTACCGCCTGGTCCGGCATCCCCTGTACGTCGGCTGGCTCTTCGCGTTCTGGGCCACGCCGACCATGACCGTCGCCCACCTGGTGTTCGCCGTCGCCACCACCGCCTACATACTCGTGGCCATCCAGCTCGAGGAGCGCGACCTGGTCCGTGAGCACGGGAACGCGTACGAGCAGTACCGGCAGGGCGTGCCCATGCTGCTGCCCCTCCGGCGCCGGCCCGCGCACCCATCGGCCAAGCGGGCCGTGGCCGCCCACTGACGGGAGAGGCCGTGCCGTCCATCAACACGACCAGGTCTCGATCCATCGTGGCCCGCGTTGGAGCCGTTGGGTTCCTGTTCTTCCTCGTCAAGGGCGTGCTGTGGCTGGCGCTTCCGGCGTGGCTCTACGTCACGCGCTTCGGCGTCGGGCCACGATGAGCGTGAGGTCGTCGTGCTGCTCGTGGGGGCTGAAGGAGCGGACCTCGTCCACGAGCGACGCGACGAGGGCCTCGGGCGGGCGGTCGCGGTGCCGGCGGAGGGCGTCGACGAGACGCTGCTCGCCGAACTCCTGGCCGGCGTCGTCGAAGGCCTCCGTGACCCCGTCGGTGTAGAGGGCGAGGAGGTCGTCGGGCTCGAGACGGCACTCCCCCACCGAGCACTCCCACTGCCGGAAGAGCCCCAGGACGGTCGAGGTCGCCTCCAGCCGTTCCAGGGTCCCGTCACGACGCAGGAGGAGCGCGCAAAGGTGGCCGCAGTTCACGTAGCGGAGCCCGCCCGTGGGGTCGTGGTATTCGGCGTAGAAGAGGCTGGCGAAGGAGCTTTCCGGCGAGTTCTCGCAGAACAGGAGGTTGACGGACTGGAGCAGGCGCCGCGGCTCGTCGAGGGCGAACGCGACCTGGCTGCGGAGGTTCGCCTGGAGGTTCGCCATGAGGAGGGCGGCGGCCATCCCTTTTCCCATCACGTCCCCGATGACGAGGCCCAGGCGGTCGGGGCCCAGGCTCAGGAAGTCGTAATAGTCGCCGCCCACCGCGCGCGCGGGGAGGCAAGCGCCGGCGTAGTCGAGCGACTCCAATGCGGGCCTGGACTGGGGGAAGAGCCCGGCCTGCACCTGCCGGGCGATCGCCAGCTCGTGAGTGGCGCGGCGCTCGGCTTCGAGCTTCTCGGCGGCGGCGCGGCGCTCGGCTTCCACGGCATGGGTGACCTCGTCGAAGCTGACGAGGGAGAAGGTATTCCCGTCGACGTCGCGAAAGCGCGCGAAGACGCCGCCCCACACGGGCGCCTTCTCGCCGAGCAGCCGCGGCGACGAAGCGGCCGCGCCTGGTGCCGGGACGTACTTGATCCGCCGGAGCCGCGGAGTGCTCATGAAACGGACGCCCTTCCGCGACCACTCCTGGAACCGGCCGGCCACGTCGGCGGTGATGAGGACGACATGGGTGGCGCGGCCGATGAGCCGGTGCTCGGGGGACCGGGGTTGGGGGGCGACGAGGGCGAGGATGGCGGTGCCGTCGGGCGGGGAGACCGCGACCCAGCGCTCGCCGGACTGGAGGCGGGTGTCGATGACGAGTCGGAAGCCGAGCTGGCCGAGGTAGAAGCGGAGGCTCCGGTCGAGGTCGCGCACGAAGATGCGCACCGCGTGGATGCTGAGGAAGGACGAGGCGACACCCGGAGGGAAGGCGGGAGTCGCCGCGGAGCCGGGCGAGCCGCTGGTCATCGGTAGAAATCAAGGCGCGGTGCTCTTGCGAGCCCGGGCTCCTGAATCCCCCTTCCACCTGCCGGAACTCGAGAGACGCGTTCCCCGTTCGGAAGTAGTTTACCCCAGCCCGACAGAACAGGGTTGATCTCTGGATGATGCGGCGCCAGATTTGCGCTAAACGGCAATCCCCCACAGCGCCTTTGCCAGCAGGCCGATGGCGTAGGTGACGACGACGGCTATCCCGGTGATGATCAGGTTAAGGACGATGCGGCGCCATACGGCCATGCCGGAGATGAAGGCGACGATCGCGGAGACCGCGACGATCATCGCGCCCGCCGTCCCCACGGTGGGGAGCAACCCGGTCGCGCCGAAGAGCACGGGCAGGACGGGCACCACCGCCCCCGCGAAGTAGCCGCCGCCCACCACCAGCGCCGCGGCCATCGGGCTCTCGGCCGCCCGACTCCCCACCGCCTCCCCCAGGAATCGCCGGCGCTCGTCCTCCGTCGCGCGCACCTCCGCCTCCGAGCTGGCGCCGATGTAGGCGCCGGCCGCCATGGACATCGCGCCGGCGACGGCGACCGTGAAGCCCGCGGCGAGCACGGCCGTCGCGCTGCGGAAGGCCGCGAAAAAACCGCTGACCGCGCCGAGGATCTCGACCAGGCCGTCGTTGAGGCCGAGGAAGACGTTGCGCACCTTCTCGGGGTTGATCTGATGCTCCGCGGCTCCGCTGACGACCATGTCCTCGTGCTTGAACTCGTCGTCGAGGATCTCGCGAACCGCGGAGCCGAGGGCGCCGTCCTTGTAACGGTCCCAGACGCGCAGGTACTTGCGCACGCCATGAACCTCGATGGCCTCCAGCACGATGTGGATGGCGGCCGAGCCGAAGAGCCGGCACGTCGTGAGCATCGCCACCAGCTTCAACCGGCGGGCGGGGTCGAGCCTCGTCACGTGCTCCAGGCCGAAGAACTCCTGCCAGAAGGCGACGTGCCGCGTCTCGACGAGGATCAGCTCGTCGAGCACGTCGCGGAGACTTCCGGTGGCTATTTCCCGGAGAGCGCGATACAGGGAGAGATCGAAGATCTCGTCGAGGACGAGACGCCGCCCGAGGCGGGCGTCGGCAGAGCCAGTCGCAGCCATCAGTGCATCCGATTTTGGCGCGGTCCCGCGGCGTTGTCGATACGATCGCCCCCCAGCATCACCGCGGGTGCGATGCTTTACGCGGATCCTGGTTCCGAGTGGGAGAGATGGTCGGTGATCAACGCCTTGGACCCCCGGCCCCTCCCCTGCCAAGAAAGGTACTCCCCCGGCCCCCAGGCCCGGTAGGATGGGTTCATGGAGTCCCTGATTCCCTTCCATCCCGCCGTGCGTCGCTGGTTCGCCGAGCGCCTGGGCGAGCCCACGCCACCCCAGCGCGAGGGCTGGCCGCTCATCCGCGAGGGCCGCCACACGCTGATCGCCGCCCCCACCGGCTCGGGCAAGACCCTGGCCGCCTTCCTCTCCGCCATCGACGCGCTGCTCGGCCAGGGGCACGGCCTTCCCGACCAGACGCAGGTCCTCTACGTCTCTCCCCTGCGCGCCCTCTCCAACGACATCCAGAAGAACCTGCAGGGCCCGCTCGCCGAGATCCGCGCCACCGAGCCGTTCCTGCCCGAGATCAGGGTGCTCGTGCGGACGGGCGACACCCCGGCCGCCGAGCGCGCGGCCATGACCCGCCGACCGCCGCACATCCTGGTGACCACCCCCGAGTCGCTCTACCTTCTCCTCACGAGCGAGGGCGGCCGAGGGATCCTCTCCACCGTGCGCACCGTGATCGTGGACGAGATCCACGCCCTGGTGCGCGACAAGCGCGGCGCCCATCTGGCCCTCTCGCTCGAACGGCTGGAGGCCCTGGTGGGCCGCCCCTTCCAGCGCGTCGGCCTCTCCGCCACCCAGAAGCCGCTCCACGAGGTCGGGCGGTTCCTGGTTGGCGCGGAGCGCGATTGCGCCCTGGTGGACGCGGGAACCTTCCGGGCCCTCGACCTCGCGGTGGAAGTCCCGCCTTCGCCCCTCGGCACCGTCTGCTCGCACGAGCAATGGGAGGAGATCTACGCCCGCATCGCGGATCTGGTGCGCGCGCACCGCACGACGCTCGTCTTCGTCAACACCCGCAAGATGGCGGAGCGGATCGCGGCCCAGCTCACGAAGCTGCTGGGCGAGGACGCGGTCACCAGCCATCACGGCAGCCTCGCCCGCGAGCGCCGCCTGGACGCCGAGCAGCGGCTCAAGGCGGGCGCCCTCCGGGCCCTCGTGGCCACGGCTTCCCTCGAGCTCGGGATCGACATCGGTCCGGTGGACCTCGTGGTCCAGGTCGGGGCCACGCGCTCGATCGCCACCTTCCTCCAGCGCGTGGGCCGCTCCGGCCACGCCCTGCAGCGGGTGCCCAAGGGGCGGCTCTTCCCGCTCACCCTGGACGAGCTGGTGGAGGCGGCCGCGCTCCTGCGCTGCATCCGCCAGGGGGTGCTCGACCGGACGCCGCAGCCCCCGCGGCCTCTCGACATCCTGGCCCAGCAGGCGGTGGCCGCCTGCGTGGCCGGGACCTGGGACGAGCAGGCGCTCTTCGAGGCCTTCCGCCAGGCCTGGCCCTACCGCGACCTCGCCCGCGAGGAGTTCGACCAGGTGGTGGCCCTGCACACCCAGGGGCGCCGCGCCGTCCTCCATCGCGACGGCGTCAACGGGCGGCTACGGGCCACGCGCCGAGCGCGCCTGCTCGCACTGCTCTCCGGCGGCGCCATCCCCGACACGGCCGACTATCAGGTACGCCTCGAGCCCGAGGGGACCCTGGTGGGGACGGTCAACGAGGACTGGGCGGTCGAGGCCAACGGCGGCGACATCTTCCAGCTCGGCAACGCCTCGTGGCGCATCCTTCGCGTGGAGCCCGGCGTGGTGCGCGTGGCCGACGCCAAGGGTCAGCCTCCCAGCCTGCCCTTCTGGCTGGGCGAGGGGCCGGGCCGCACGCGCGAGCTGGCCGCGGAGATCGGGACCCTGCGCGAAGCCTGCGCGGCGGCCGGTCCGCAAGCCGTGGAGACCCTGCGGGCCGAGTGCGGCGAAGCCCTGCCCCAGGGGGCGTCCGTGCAGGTGGCGGAGTACGTCGAGGCGGGCCGCCGGGCCCTGGGCAAAGTACCCACGCCCTCGCGCGTCGTCCTGGAGCGCTTCTTCGACGAGAGCGGCGGCATGCAGCTCGTGGTGCACGCGCCCTTCGGCTCGCGCATCAACCGGGCCTGGGGCCTGGCCCTGCGCAAGCGGTTCTGCGTGGGCTTCGGCTTCGAGCTGCAGGCGGCGGCCAACGAGGAGGCGATCGTGCTCTCGCTGGGGCCGCAGCACAGCTTCGCCCTCCCGGAGGTCTTCGACTACCTGCACCCGAGCACGGCCAAGGACGTGCTCGTGCAGGCCCTGCTCGCCTCGCCGCTCTTCGAGACGCGCTGGCGGTGGAACGCCCAGCGCTCGCTCCTGCTGGAGCGCTCGCGCAACGGCAAGAAGGTGCCGGCCCCCCTGCTGCGCATGCGGGCGGGCGACCTGCTGGCCTCGGCCTTCCCGCAGGTCCTGGCCTGCCCGGAGACCCTGCCCGGCGGGCCGATCGAGCTGCCCGACCACCCCATCGTGCGCCAGACGATCGAGGACTGCCTGACCGAGGCCATGGACCTCGCAGGTTTCCTGGAGGTGCTGCGTGGCCTCCGCGACGGGAGCATCGAGCGGCGGGCGATCGACACCCCCGAGCCCTCGGCCTTCGCCCGCGGCATCCTCAGCGCACAGCCCTACACCTTCCTCGACGACGCTCCCCTCGAGGAGCGCCGGACCCAGGCGGTGGCGGCCCGCCGCGTCCTCGACGTCCGCACGGCCGACGAGCTGGGCGCGCTCGACCCCGAGGCCATCGAGCGCGTGCGCGAGGAAGCCTGGCCGCGGCCCGCCGACGCCGAGGAGGTCCACGAGGCGCTGCTCTGGATGGGTTACGTCACGGCGGAGGAGGCGCGGCCCTGGCAGGAGTGGATCTTTGGCCTGGCCGGGCAGGGGCGCGTCGTCTGCGAGGGCGACCTTTGGTTCGCGGCCGAAGCCTCGCGCGATCCCAAGGCCGTCCTGCGCGGGCGGCTGGAGGCTCTGGGCCCGGTCCTGGCCGACGATCCGCTCCTGGCCGACCGCAATGAGGAGCTGCACGCGCTGGAGACGGAGGGCACCCTTCTGCGCACGCGCATCGCCGGCCGCGAAGCCTGGTGCGACCGGCGCCTCCTCGCCCGCATCCACCGCTACACGCTCGACCGCCTGCGCCGGGAGATCGAGCCCGTCTCGGCGTCCCAGTTCCTCCGCTTCCTGGCCTGCTGGCAGCACGTGGACGCCGAGCACCGGCTGGAGGGGCCGCGGGGCGTGGCCGAAGTGGTGGCGCAGCTCGCCGGCTTCGAGGTCGCGGCCGCGGCCTGGGAGGCGAGCGTGCTACCCGCCCGGGTGCGCGGGTACAAGCGCGAGTGGCTCGACCAGCTCACGCTTTCCGGCGAGCTGACTTGGGGCCGCCTCTGGGGAGCGGGCCTCTCCCCCGTCCGCCGCACTCCCCTCTGCCTGCTCCCGCGGGAAGATCTCGAGACCTGGACGGCCCTGGCGGCCACCGTCGACACACCGGCCGGCAAACCCGTGCTCCCGCCCACCGCGCAGGAGATCGAGGACCTGCTCAGCGAAAAAGGAGCGCTGTTCTTCAAGGAGCTCCTGCGCAATCTCCGGCTGCCCGCGGCCGCCGTCGAGGAGGGCCTGGCCGCCGCCGTCGCCCACGGCCGCGTCACCTGCGACTCCTTCGGCGCCCTGCGCTGGCTGCTCCTGCCCGCCTGGCGCCGCAAGGACATGGCGATCGCCGCCGGCCGCTGGAGCCCGCTACGGCGCGCCCAACCCCTCCCGCCGGAGCAGGCGGCCGAGTTCGCGGCCCGCCACCTGCTCCGCCGCACTGGGGTGGTCTTCCGCAAGACGACCGCCCGCGAGAAGCTGCCCGTGCCATGGCGTGACCTGGCCCGGGCCTGCCGCCGGCTCGAAGCCCGGGGCGAGATCCGCGGCGGCCGCTTCGTGGCCGGCTTCGACGGCGAGCAGTACGCTCTGGCCGAAGCGGTCACCATGCTGCGCGCGTTGCGGCGGAAGGCGGCGGTCGAGCCGACGCCCCCCGCCACCGTCTCCGCCGCCGACCCCCTCAACTTCGCCGGCATCCTCACTCCGGAAGACCGCGTGGCGCCCCTGCTGCGCCGGCTGGTGCGCGTCGGCTGAGGTCAGAGCGGCTCGCCCTTCGCCGGCTGCCCCTTGAGCAGGAACGTCTTTGGGTACTTGCCCTCTCCGCAGATCTTAAAGGAACCGAAATCCTTGTACCTACTCCCCGAAGATCAGATGCGCGAGCTCCTCTCGGAGCCGGTCGGACTCCTTAGGATCGGAGGACTCCTTGAAACGACGGGCGAGGGCCAGAAAGTGCTCCCTTTCCGAATCCTTCGCCTGAAGACCGGTCTCAACGAGGTCCACGAGGACTCGATTGGCGCTGACCTTTCTCGTCTTCGCTATCGCGCGGACCCGCTTGACGACCTCGGATGGCAAGGTGACGCTCTGACGGACCGCCCCCAGTCGGCTCATACCCCAGCATACACCAGTCTGCACCGTTCCGCACCACCACCGGGCACCCGTCGGAAGGCGACGGTGGAGTCTAGTCTCCCCGAGCTATCGCCTCCGCCGCCGACCCCTTCAAGTTCGCCGGCATCCTCATCAACGTCACCCCGATGGCCGACGTCATGATCGTCCTGCTCATCATATTCATGGTGGCGACTCCGGTGCTGGTGGGTGCACCGGTACGGCTCCCGAGCGCCGCAAACCCCGCTGAACAGAAGGGGCAGCGGCTCGAGGTCGTGGTTCGGGCCACGGGCCAGATCGCGGCGGGCGGCCTCGCCTTCACCGACCCCGAGTCGCTCGGGGAGTGGATCTCGGCCCGCCGTGCCGGGGGCCTGGTTCAGCTCGTCCTCGTACAGGCGGATCGAGGTGTAGCCTACGCGGCCGTGGCGCCTGTCCTCGCCGCCTGCCGCCAGGCCGGGGTGGAGAAGATCGCACTGGCCGCCGAGCGCCGGCCGGGACCTTAGAAGGAGGGGGCCATGAAGGCCGACATCAACGTCACCCCATTGATCGACGTCCTTCTCGTCCTGCTGATCATCTTCATCCTCGTGGCGCCAGTAGCGCCCCGGGGCCTGGGCGCTTCCCTACCCCGCCCTCCGGATGGCGGGACCGCGCCTGGGCCGGCCACGCTGGTGCTGGAAGTCCGCGCGGAAGAATATGCGCTCAACAGCTCCCCCGTGGTGACGCTCGAGGATCTCGACCGGCGGCTGCGCGCGACCTTCGAGACTCGCGCCGACCGAACGCTCTTCGTCAAGGCCAAGGGCGAGATCCCGTATGACCGAGTGGTCGCCGCGCTGGACGTGGCGGAGGGCGCGGGCGCGGCGCGCGTCGGCCTCATCGAGGACCCAATCAGCGAGCGCCGATAGGGTCTCGTAGATCCCCCTCCACGCGACCACGACCGTCAGCTGCCCGCCCGGGACAGCCGAAACGCGGCCATCTCCTCGCCCTTGCGAACCAGCAGGACGTCGCCGACCAGCAACAGCTACCTGCCCAAGTAGAGAAGGCCATGTCCCACCCGACGCCGCGGCACACGTGCACCACACGATCGACTACATAGAGATCACGGTGACGAACGTACCCGAGGCGAAGCGCTTCTATGGCGCCGCGTTGGGCGTTCAACCACTACGGTCCTGAATACGCCGGCATCCAAGGGCCGGATCGCGAAGTCGGTGGCCTTCGCCAGGACGCGCACGTTCGCGCTGGAGGTGGTGAGCTCGCGGTCTGGTCGGAGGCGTAACCCGCCGCGTCGGAGACGGTCGGGACGGAGTCGCGGTCAGCCCGCGAGGTCGCGCGTGAGGGATGTGGGCGCCCGCTGCTTGACCTCGAGGTACCGCCGCCACGGGTCGGGCGCGCCCGATCCGAAGCCCAGGACGCGGAGTGGCACCTCCGCCACCGTGAGGTCGGTGGGACCAGAGAGCCGGTCGAGCTCGTTCCATTCGACGGGGGCGGAGACCGGCGCGCCTTCACGGGCCCGGGTGGAGTAGGCGCCGACCGCGTTGGCGCCCCGCACGTTGCGCAGGTAGTCGACGTAGACCTTCCCCTTCCGATGGGCCTTGGCCATGTTCGCGGTGAAGGTCTGCGGCTCCTCTCGCGCGAGCCGCAGCGCCACCGCCCGGGTGAACTCCTCGAGCACCTCCCACCCGTGCTCCGGCTGGAGGGGCACGCACACGTGCAGCCCCTTGCCCCCCGTCGTCTTCACGAAGCTCTCCATGCCGAGCTCGGTCAGGAGAGTCCGCACGCGCCGGGCCGCGGTGGCGACGCGGGAGAAGGGCAGCGCTTCGTCGGGGTCGAGGTCGAAGATCACCTGGTCCGGCTCCTCGAGCCGCGCCACCCGCGAGTTCCAGGGATGGATCTCGAGGATCCCGGCCTGGGCCAGGGCCACGAGCCCCGGCACCGAGTCCACGAAGAGATACTCCTCGCCCTTTCCCGGAACCGCGAAGCGCCGCACCTGGGGCGGCGTCCAGAAGCCCGGGTGCTTCTGATAGAAGGTCTCGCCCCCGACCCCGTCCGGGCACCGTACGAGGGTGAGGGGGCGCCCCGCGAGGTGCGGCAGCACCGCGTCGGCGATCGACACGTAGTAGAGGGCCAGGTCCAGCTTCGTGAAGCCGAGGCCGGGGTAGTAGACGCGGTCCGGATGGGTCAGGCGCACGCCGAGAAGGTCGACGACCTCCTCGCCGCTCGCGGCGCGCGTGCGGGTGGCGTGAAGGCGCAGCGCTTCCCACGGGCGGCCCGCCGCCACGGTGTCGACGCCGCCGCCCTCCACCGTCCCCGGGCGCTCGCGCACGACGTGGCGCGCCTCCCGGTCGTCGCGAAGCCCGAGGAAAACCGGCTGGCGCATCCGGCCCTCGTCCGTCCACTGCGTGAACTCGACCTGGGCCACGAGGTCCGGCTCGACCCACTGCACGCCCCGTCGGAGCTCGGCAGGGACTCCGGCCAACGGCGACCTCTTCCGCCGCCGCACGTCCAGCCGATGCTGCAGGTCGGCGAGCAGGCGGTCGTTGAACCCGGAGCCCACCTTGCCCGCGTACACGAGCTCTCCGTCTTCGTGAAAGCCCACCAGGAGCGCCCCGATCGACCCCCCGCCGTCAGACGAAAGCGTGAAGCCGCCGATCACCACCTCCTGGCTCAGCCGGCACTTCGCCTTCCGCCAGTCTCCCCCGCGCCCCTCCCGATAGGGAGCGCCGGCCCGCTTGCTCACGACCCCCTCGAGGCCGGCCTTCCTCACGTTCTCGAAGAACTCGCGCCCCTGTCCGCGCACGTGATCGCTGAACCGCAAGGCGGGGGGCGCCGATTCGAGGAGGCGCCGCAGCACCTCCTTGCGCTCGTCGAGCCGCACCCCCCGGAGGTCCCAGCCGTCGAGGTGCAGGAGGTCGAAGGCGAAATAGACGAGCGGCGTCCCTCCCTCGGCGCGCCGCTGCAGGGCCTGGAAGCTCGTCGCCCCGTTCGGCAGCACCGCGGCGACCTCGCCGTCGAGGAGCGCGGTCCCCGCGGGCAGGCGGCCGACGGCCCGGGCGACCTGCGGGAACTCCTTCGTCCAGTCCTTCCCGTTGCGGGAAATGAGCCGCACCTCCCCCTCTTCGATTCGCGCCACGATGCGATAGCCGTCGTGCTTGATCTCGTGGAGCCAGTCGTCGCCGTCCGGCGGCGCCTCGACCACCATCGCGAGGGCCAGGGGCTGGGTCTGGGGCAGCGGCCCGCGCAGGGCGCCGGCGAGGTCCGCGAGGCGGAGGGGCGCGCCCCCGTGTCCCTCGGCGGGCCCGCCCGGATCCACCTTGCCGTCCCGGCCGACGACCTTCGAGTGCCAGAGACGGTCCCGCGCGACGGCCACTTCGGCAAGGCCGCGCCCCGAGTGGACGCTCTCCGGGCGCGCGCTCACGATGTCCAGCTCGGCCGCCGGCCGCGCGTGCTCGTCCTTGTCCTTGATGAGGAGCCAGGCCTTGGGGTCGTCCCCCTTGATGCGGACGAGCACCCACCGGCCGGCGAGCTTCGCGCCGTGGAGCTCAAACTTCAGCTCGCCCTTCTTGAGGGCAAGGTCCGGCTCGAGCACGGGGGTCCACGTTCCGCGGTCCCACAGCACGACCGCCCCCGCGCCGTACTCGCCCTCCGGGATGACCCCTTCGAAGGAGCCGTAGTCGACCGGGTGATCCTCGACGCGCATGGCGAGCCGCTTGTCCCGCGGGTCGAAGGACGGGCCCTTCGGCACGGCCCAGCTGAGGAGGACGCCCCCCCACTCCAGCCGAAAGTCATAGTGCAGACGCGACGCCGCATGCTTCTGGATGCAGTAGGAGTTCCCCCCGGTGGGACGTGCCTCGCCGGGCGGCTCCGGGGTCTTGGAGAAGTCGCGCTTCTTCTTGTAGTCCTCGAGCGCCATCCAGGGATAGTTTACGATGTGTCCTCGTAGTGTGTAGCAGGCCGTGACAAAACCCAGGTTTGGAGTGACACGATGAGCTCGAACCGGCGAAGATTCCTTCAAGCCGCAGGAACCGGCGTGGCGGGCATGACGATCAGCGGCCGCGGCACGGCGTCCGCTTCCGCCGCGCCCGTCAAGTCAGGCCCGGAGGGCGAGGACGGACCGGCCCTGCTGATCGGCGACAACATCGCGCTCGCGGAGACGCAGTACGGAAAGGTCCGAGGGTATGTCCTCAGAGGAATCCACTATTTCCTCGGCATTCCCTACGGCGCCGACACGTCGGGAGCCAACCGCTTCATGCCGCCGGAAAGGCCCCCGGCCTGGACGGACGTGCGTCCGGCCATCTGGTGGGGGAACACGGCGCCCCAGAACATGGACAACCGCTACGCCAACCCGTACGCCTCTTTCCGCGATCATTGGAACTACGACGACGTCGGCGAAGACTGCCTGAAGCTCAACGTCTTCACGCCCGCGATCAATGACGGCAAGAAGCGGCCGGTGCTGTTCTGGATCCATGGCGGCGGCTTCGCCAACGGGAACGGCATCGAACACGACGGGTACAACGGCGAGAACTTCGCGCGGCTCGGCGACGCCGTCTTCTGCTCGATCAACCACCGCCTGGGCCCGTTTGGCTACTGCAACCTGGCCGGAGTGGGCGGCGAGAGGTTCGCGGCGTCAGGCAACGTCGGCATGCTCGACATCGTGCTCGCCCTCGAATGGGTGCGCGACAACATCGCGAGCTTCGGCGGCGATCCGGGCAACGTGACGATCATGGGTCAGTCCGGCGGCGGCGCCAAGGTCTGCACGTTGACCGCGATGCCCTCCGCGAAGGGCCTCTTCCACAAGGCGGTCGTGGAGAGCGGCGCCTCGCTGAGGATGGGCGAAAAGGCTCTCTCGGAGAAGCTGGGAGCCTACGCGCTGAGCGAAGCGGGGCTCGCCGCGGGCGAGATCGACAAGCTGCAAGCGATGCCCTGGCGCGACTATCTCGCCGCCGCCACGAAGGCCTCGCAGAAGCTGAACCAGGAGCTGGGTTCCGGAGGAGGGCTGCGGCGCGGATTCAATCCGGTGGTGGACGGCGTGATCCTGCCGCAGGATCCCTACTACCCGGAAGCGGCTCCGACCGCGGCCGCGGTTCCCATGATCATCTGCTCGACCTTGGACGAGCATTCGCCGAGCTGGATGGACTCGACGCTCGAGAACGTCACCCTGGAACAGGTGGTCGAAAAGGTGCGGCTGCGCGCCGGATTCGGCCCTGGCTTCGGAGACAAGGCCAAGGACGTCGTCGACGCCTACGCGAAGGGCTTCCCCGGAAAGAAGCCGGTGGAGATCTGGTCTCTCGTGAGCAGCAATCGGCAAAACGCGGTGGCGCTCGCCGACGCCAAGTCGAAACAGCCCGCTCCCGTCTACATGAGCTGGTTCGGTTGGAAACCGCCTCTTTTCGACAACCGGCTCCGCGCCTTCCACTGCATCGACATCTGCTTCTGGTTCCACAACACCGACGTGATGCTGACCCACACCGGCGGCGGCGCGCGCCCGCGGAAGCTGGCCACCCGGATGGCCCGGTCCCTGCTGCAGTTCATGCGGACCGGCGATCCCAACGGGGGAGGTCTTCCCCACTGGCCGAAGTACACGACGGCCAAGGGTGAGACCATGATCCTCGACGACCTTTCGGTGGTGAAGAACGACCCCGACGGAGAGGCTCGGAGGGCGCTGCCCGCGCTATGAGCTCACGTCAGATCGCCCTGGCCCACCGGGAGCGCACCATCAGAAAGGCGGCGGCAAGGCTGCCCAGGACCCACGCGAGCGTCGCGCCCGTCGAGTCGGCGCGGACCGTGTACTCGATCGTCAGCTCGCTCTGATCGCGGTCGCGGCGTTGCGCCGTCACCGTCACGCGAGCGCTCTCGGGCACCAGCGCATTGGCCACGTACGCACTGTGGCCCGCCAGGTGCGCGTTCCTGAAGAGGAGCCAATGTGAGCCGGCCGACACCCCGGGAAAGGTCGCGTGGATTAGCAGCCGGATCGTGCCCTCACCGCGCCGAAAGGCCGATGGTTCGGGAAAGCTCCAGGAGACGAGACGTGGCTGAAGCGGCCGCTCATCGATCGCGACCTGCAGGGCGCTCATCACCAGCTCCGCGTACCCTCGCTGCTCGTCCCCGGACAGCGCTCCGTCGCGGTCAGAATCGAGCGCAGAGATGAACGACTCCGCCACCGCGATGCCGGGCATCAGGTCCAGAGTGATCAGGACGCTGTCCGGCTCGACGCCGATGCGCGCCGCCTGCAGATAGTCCTCACGCCGGTGGGCCGACACACCCGTGCTGACGACGAGGGTCATCGTCAGCGCCAGAACGACCGTGACTCCGCTACTCGCGCGCATAGCCCGCCCCGTAGTCGTTCGTGGGATCGCGATAGATGGTATGGATGTGATCCACCCCACGTTGCGGCGCGTACTCGATGACGAGGGTGGGGCCCTGGATGCGGAAGTACGCGGCGCTGCCCGCGGTCGTGGGGCCGCTCCAGGCAAAGTACGTCTCGGGAAGACGGGCCCGAATCTCGTCCATCCGTGGCGCAGCGAGCGCGTCGTTCGCGATCCCGGCCCACTCGCGGACGAGGTCCATGAGCATCCCCTGCTGCGGCGCCGACAGCGCCGATGCCCGCAGGCCTTCCGGCTGTATGGTCCGTCCGTCCTGACCAGGCCCGAGTACGAGGTCGGACACGCTGTAGCCGAGGATGGCCTGGCTCCGCTGGGCGGCATCCAGGGTCGCCATCAACGCGAACGCGCGGTCGTTCTCGTCTCCCAGGGGCCGAACGGTCCGGCCCTCGAACGCGTAACTGGCGGGTTGAGCTGCGGTATGACTTGGCGCCAGGGTGGCTCGGCGTCCCACCAACGTCAAATTGATCGCGAGATGATGGCCGCCGTACTGGAGCATCCACGGGGCGCTCACGGACGGCACCCCAAGAAAGGCGAGGTAATACTCGTCCTCGCCGAATTTCACGCCTCCGCCCCGCGGTGGCTCACCCGCGGGTCCCCGAAGGACCTCGTCGCCGCGCATGATCTCGACGACCTTTCGGTATCCTTCCTGACTGAGCGCGGTAGAGAGGAGGGCCATGACTGCGGCCCGCCGTGCGGGCGCGAGGTCACCCAGGCGCAACCCCTCGCGTTTGAATATTCCCGTGGGGAGGTTGGACCATCGCGTCTTCTGGGGACTGTCGAAAGGAAACTGGACTTTGGTCCTTCCTGCCTCGTCCAGCGTCGCGAGAAGCGCCTGCACGGAGGCGACGATCCGGGCGGTCGCATCCGCGGCCGCCGTTTGCGCCGGCGGCGACGTGCTCCGCGGAGCCGAGAGGCTCGCGGCCACGGCAACGAGCACGCCAAGACAGGCAACGGTGCCGATTCCGACGGTTACACGCATGGGGCGATCTCCGCTCATGGAAAGGGTACGACGTCGCGCGTCGGATCGGAAGTTGAACACCGTGTCCCATGGGGACGATCCACGGCTGGCGCTCGAGCGCCATCAGGTCGGACTACCTCCGAGCCCGTCAATCCACTCAGGCGGAGTGGACTATGATGGCGGCCCATGCCTATCGCTCGCCGAATCCTGGCCCTTCTCGGTGTGGGCGTGCTGTCCGCGTGGCTTTCTGCCCAAGCGCCACCGTCCCCGGCCCCATCGGCTTCCGCTCCGCCAAACCCCTTCCTGCTCAGCCCCGAGGAGCGCGCGCGCTTGGATCAGCTCTCGCGCGAGGACCACGCCGACATGATGAGGCAACTGGGTATCACGAAGCTTCGGCCCGGCGCCAACGGCCGCGCGGCCGCCGGCGAGCCGGGCGCGGCGAACTACGATCCCGCCCGGGCCAACGCGTACCCTGACTGGCCGGACGCCCTGACCCTGAAGGACGGCCGCAAGGTCACGACCGCGGAGCTGTGGTGGCAGACGCGGCGTCCGGAGATCACCCTTGACTTCGAGCGCGAGGTCTACGGCCGCGTGCCCGAGGACGTGCCGAAGGTCGCGTGGACGGTGGCCGAGACCGTGGAGACGACGGTCGGCGGCCAGCCGGTCGTGGCCCGGCGGGTGATCGGTCACGTGGACAACTCCGCCCATCCCGCGGTCGCGGTGGACATCAAGATGGCGGTCGTCGTCCCCGTCAACGCGGAAGGGCCGGTTCCGGTCCTGATGATGTTCGGCGGGGGCAACATGCCCGGCGAGCCGCTGCCGCGGTTCCCGGGCGCCCAGGAGCCCGCCGCCCCGCCCTCCACGGACCAGCTCATCGCGGCCGGGTGGGGCTACGTGTCGCTCAGCACCGCCAGCATCCAGGCCGACAACGGCGCCGGGCTCACCTCGGGCATCATCGGGCTCACCAACAAGGGCAAGCGCCGGACGCCCGAGCAGTGGGGATCGCTGCGCGCGTGGGCCTGGGGTGCGGCCCGCGCGCTCGACTACCTGGAGACGCTGCCCGCGGCCGACGCCAAACGCGTGGGCATCGAAGGGGTGTCGCGCTACGGCAAGGCCGCCCTCGTGACCATGGCCTTCGAGCCCCGATTCGCGCTGGTCCTGGTGGGCTCGTCCGGCGAAGGCGGAGCCAAGCCGCACCGCCGCAACTTCGGGGAGCAGGTGGAGAACCTCACGGGGTCCGGCGCGTACCACTGGATGGCCGGCAACTTCCTGAAGTACGGCGCGGCCGAGGCGTCTTCCGCTCGTCGGGGCGAAGCCCCTCCTCGCTCATCGTCGACGGTCCGCTTCGTGGACGCGTCGTTCGGGAGCAAGAACGCGAACGACATCCCGGTCGACGCGCACGAGCTCATCGCCCTCTGCGCGCCGCGTCCCACCTTCATCAGCTACGGCGTCCCGGAGAAGGGCGACGCGAACTGGCTGGATCAGCAGGGCAGCTTCATGGCCACGGTGGCGGCCGGCCCCGTGTTCCGGCTGCTCGGCGCCCGCGACCTGGGCGTGACCGAGGACTATCGCGTGGCGAAGATGCCGCCCTGCAACACGGGCCTCCTCGACGGCGAGCTGGCCTGGCGCCAGCACGACGGCGGGCACGAGGACCGCTCGAACATGAGCTTCTTCATCGCCTGGGCGAACCGCCTGATCCATCACACGCCGCCCCCGGCTCCTGCGGACCAGCCGCGGATGAGAGCCGACCGGAACTCGCATCTCGCCCACCAGCAGCTCCTGGCCAAGGCGAAGAGCGGCGGCATCGACGTCTACTTCCTGGGCGACTCCATCACGCGCCGCTGGGGCGCCCTCGACTATCCGGACTTCCTGGCCCATTGGAAGAAGAGCCTCCACGGCTGGAACGCCGGCAACTTCGGCTGGGGAGCCGACCGGACGGAGAACATCCTCTGGCGCCTGGAGAACGGCGAGCTCGACGGCGTCCTTCCGAAGGTCGTGGTGATCCTGGCCGGCACCAACAACGTCGGCCGGGAGCCCGGCGAGGAGAGCACGGTGGCCGATGTCACCCGCGGCCTCTCGGCCATCGTCGGCGCCTGCCGGAAAAAGGCGCCCGCGGCCACGATCATCCTGACCGCCATCTTCCCACGAAACGACAATCCCGCGGTGATGCCGACCATCGCCCGCATCAACGCCAACCTCGCGAGGATGGCCGACGGGAAGTCGATCCGTTTCCTCGACGTCAACCCCAGGCTCGCCGATGCCAACGGCACCCTGTTGGAAGGAATGATGGTCGACGGGCTGCACCCGAGCCTGAAGGGCTACGAGGTCTGGGCCGAGGGCTTGAAGCCGGTCCTCACCGAGCTGCTCGGTCCGCCGGCCGCCACCGACCACGCCCCCCCGCCCACGGGCGATCCGAGCGCGAGCGAACGCTCCTCAGGAGGCGAGCGAGCAGCGCGCGGCGGATCGTCCGCGGCCCTCGCCCCCTCGAGGATGCTTCGCGTCGGTACGATCGACGAGCGCTTCCAGTCGTACAACGTGGAGAATGAACGAGCCGAACTTCGCCGCGTACGGCGGCGCGCCCGCCGGCTACGACGCCGCCGCGTACGGCCGCGACTTCAAGGTCTTCCTCGCGTTCGCGAAGCAAGCGGGCTTCCTGATCCTGGGACCCGGCTCGGTGGGCGAGACGACGCGCGCGAGCGGGCTTTCCTCGCCACGCGCGCTCGAGACGCGCGACCTGTTGACGGCGGCCGGTCCCGGCCTCGACGCCTTCTCGTACCACCACTACGGCACCGTCTCGAAGCGGTGCGCGGGCGGCGCGATCCCGCAGGTCTCTCCCGAGGACGCACTTTCGGAAGAGTGGCTGTCGCGCACGGACGGGACGCTGGCCTTCTACAAGTCCCTGCACGACGAATTCGCGCCGGGCGCCCCCATCTGGCTCACCGAAACGGCCGACGCCGCGTGCGGCGGCAATCCCTGGGGCTCGTGGTTCCTGGATACGTTCCGGTACCTCGATCAGGCGGGACGGCTCGCGAAGCAGGGCGTGCAGGTCGTCGCCCACAACACGCTCGTGGCCAGCGACTACGGCTTGCTGGACGACAACGCGCTCACCCCGAAGCCCAACTACTGGGGCGCGCTGCTCTGGCGCAAGCTCATGGGCACCACGGTGCTCGATTCGGGCGTGCCCGTTCGCGCCGGCCTCCACGTCCACGCGCATTGCCTGCGGGGCACGCCCGGAGGGGTCGCGCTGTTGGCCATCAACACGGATCGCGCGGCGGCCGTGACGTTGACGGTGCCCACGCGGGGCGAGCGCTACACGCTGTCGGGAGACCTTGAGGCCATGGTCGTCCGGTTGAACGGCAAGGATCTCGCTCTGGGCCCCAACGACGAGCTGCCGCGTCTATCGGGAGTCCAAACGGCGGCGGGCGAAGTCACGTTCGCCCCCGCAACGATCACGTTTCTGGGATTGCCGGACGCGGCAAACGCATCGTGCCGCTAGGCGGCGTCTAGATAGTTCTCCTTCCACGATCTTGACGCGATCGGGATCGGGATTGCTCAATCGGGCGGCACGGCGCAAATAGAGCGTCAACTTCGCGTCGGTGTCCCGCAGGAACACGCGGCTCGTGTTGCGCGCAAGCTGCCCGTTCGCGCCAAGGATGAGGACGTGGATCATCTGCCGGCCCGCGCCGCCAGATGCGGGGGATACCGATCCCCCTGCACCTTGATGTGGGCGAGGGCATCTTTGATCTGGCGCAGGTCGTCTTCAGTCAGTTCGATGGCAGCGGCGCCGACGTTCTCCTTCAGGCGATGCACCTTGGTGGTGCCCGGGATCGGCACGATCCACGGCTTCTGCGCCAGCAGCCACGCCAGCGCGATCCGGGCCGGGGTCGCCTGCTTGACCACTGCGATCGACCCGAGCAGATCGACCAACGCCTGGTTCGCCTTGCGGGCTTCCGGTGAGAAGCGGGGGACGATGTTGCGGAAGTCGTCTTTGTCGAAGGAGGTGTTTTCGTCGATCTTGCCGGTCAGGAAGCCTTTGCCGAGCGGGCTGAAGGGCACGAACCCGATGCCCAGTTCCTCGCACGTCGGCAGCACTTCCGCTTCGGGCTCACGCCACCACAGCGAATACTCGCTCTGGAGCGCGGCCACGGGTTGCACCGCGTGCGCGCGGCGGATCGACGGCACGCCGGCCTCCGAGAGGCCGAAGTGTCTGACCTTGCCCTCGCGGATCAGGTCCTTGACCGTGGCGGCCACGTCCTCGATCGGCACGTTCGGGTCGACACGGTGCTGATAGAAGAGGTCGATGCGGTCGGTCTTGAGCCGCTTGAGGGATGCGTCCGCGACCGCCCGGATACGCTCCGGCCGGCTGTCCATGCCTGCTTTGGAATCCCCATCCTTGAAGCCGAACTTGGTCGCGATCACGACCTGGTCGCGGATCGGCGCCAGTGCCTCGCCCACCATTTCCTCGTTCAAGGGACCATAGGCTTCGGCGGTGTCGAAGAACGTCACCCCGCTCTCGAACGCGTCCCGGATCAGCGAAATCGCCTTCTCCTTTTCCAGGGCGGGGCCATAGCCAAAGCTCAATCCCATGCAGCCGAGCCCGAGCGCCGACACTTCCAGGTTGCTACGACCCAGCTTGCGCTTCTTCATTTCGCCTCCAGCGAATGCAGCCGCGCTGCGGCCGCGTACTCCTCGTCGCTGACCTTTTCCATCCAGTCCACGCTCTTGCCGTCGAGCCGTTCCACGATCGCGATGTGCGTCATCGCCGTGGTCGGGGCGGCGCCGTGCCAGTGCTTCTCCCGCGGCGGGCACCAGACCACGTCACCAGGCCGGATCGGCTCTGCCGGACCTCCCCGGCTCTGCACGAAGCCGAAGCCGGCGATGACGATCAGGGTCTGGCCGAGCGGGTGGACGTGCCACGCCGTCCGCGCGCCGGGCTCGAAAGTACGCTGGCGCCAAGGCCGCGCGCCGGCTCGGGCGCCTGGAAGAGCGGGTCGATGCGTACCCTCCCCGTGAAGTACTCGGCCGGTCCCTGTGCGGACGGCTGGGAGCCGCTTCTCTTGATCTCCATGCGGGGTCCTTTCTCCACCCACGAGAGGCTCATACCGCGGGCACATCGGGCCTCGGGAGCGAGCGGGCGTGACGCGCGCGCCATTCGCCGGGCGAGCTGCCCTCCCAGTCGTGGAACGCCCTGAAGAACGAGTGGGCGTCCTCGTATCCCAGGAGGTAGGCGGTCTCGTTGAGCTCGAGCGACGAATGCAGCAGGTAGTGGCGGGCCAGCTCGCGGCGTGCCTCCTGCACCAGGTGCTGGAACGTCGCCCCGTCCTCGGCGAGCCTGCGTTGCAGCGTCCGGGGGCTCGTGCGCAGCTCTCTCGCGACGTCCTCGATCCCCGGCCGCCGCCCGGCCAGCAGCGGCTTTAGGATGCCCTTGACCTGCTCGCCGATCGCCCTCGAAGCGAGCGCCTGCTTCAGCTCGGCCTCGAGCTGCGGCGCGACGGTCGCGAACAGATCCGCGTTGTGCGTGAGGAAGGGTCGATCGAGGTCCGCCTTGGCGAACACGATCGTGTTCTGCCGGGCATCGAGCTTCGCCGGGCAGCCGAAGTGCGCTTCGTACGTCTCGCGGCTCCCGCTTGCTCCCCGAAGCTCGAGCCGCCTCGGGCGGACGGGCGCGCCCGTCCCTCGGCGGGCGATGTCCAGCACCCGGGCGAAGCACACGTCCACCAGTACCGGAGGCTCCGTCTCCTGCGCGAGCAGCCATCGGAACTGCACCCGGCATTCGTCCCCTCGCTCCGCCACGCGTAGCTCCTCTGGGCAGGTGAGCTGCTTGTAGCGGGCCAACCGCTGCAGGGCGTCCCGGAACGACCGCGCCGACACGGCGGCAATGGCGATCGGGTCGTACCGCTCGATGCGAGGCTCCGTCCCCAGCTTGAGCCCGATGGCCGGGTCGGGGCTGGCCTGCCCGAGCCCCCGATACAGGGCGAACAGCTCCTCGGTGCTGACGAGGATCCTCTCCTGGTCGAACAAACCGGCCGGCAGGCCCGCCTGCCGCAACACATCCGCGGGGAGCACGCCGAGCTCTTCGAGCTTGCCCGGGAGGGTCGAGGCGACGCGGAACCGGTTCGTCATTGCCCTGCGCCGAGGATACTCCCTACTTCAGCGAGGCCATGTCGATGACGAAGCGGTACTTCACATCGCCCTTCGCCAGCCGCTCGTAGGCCTCGTTGATCTTCTGGACCTTTATCACCTCGACGTCGGCCGTGATCCCGTGCTCCGCGCAGAAGTCCAGCATTTCCTGGGTCTGCCGGATCCCGCCGATGATGGATCCGGCGAGTTGCCGGCGCCTGAACAAGAGGCTGAACACCCCCAGCGGCGTCGGAGTCTCCGGCGCTCCCACCAGGGTCAGGGTGCCGTCCCGCTTCAGGAGGTCCAGATAGGCGTTCAGGTCATGCACCGCCGAAACCGTGTCCAGGATGAAGTCGAAGCTGCCCAGTTGCTTCTGCATCTCAGCGGCGTTCCTGGAGACCACCACGTCGTGGGCGCCCAACCGGACCGCGTCCTCCGTCTTGCCGTGCGACGTCGTGAACACGACGACCCGAGCGCCGAACGCGCGGGCGAGCTTCACGGCCATGTGCCCCAGCCCGCCGAGGCCCACGACGCCGACCTTCTGTCCCTTGCGGACGTTCCAGTGACGCAGGGGCGAATAGGTGGTGATGCCGGCGCACAGGAGCGGCGCCGTTCCGGCCGGGTCCAGTCGGTCCGATACGCGCAGCGCGAAGGCCTCGTCGACGACGAGGCGGTCGGAGTAACCGCCGTAGGTGACGCCGCCGAGATGCCGGTCGGGGGAGTTGTAGGTGAAGGTCGCGGGGCCCTCGCAGAACTGTTCTTGCCCATCCCGGCACTCGGCGCAAGTGCGGCATGAGTCGACCATGCAACCCACCGCCGCCAGGTCGCCTTCCTTGAACTTCCGGACGGACGAGCCTGCCTTCGTCACTCGGCCGACGATCTCGTGGCCCGGGACGCAGGGATAGACGGTCGGCATGGTCTTCTGCCACTCGTTCCGCACCTGGTGCAGGTCCGAGTGGCAGACCCCGCAGAAGAGCACGTCCAACTGCACGTCCTGCGGCCGCGGTTCGCGGCGCCGGATGGTAGCGGGCCCGAGCCCCGAGCTTGCGCCCGAGGCCGCAAAGGCCCTTGCCTCGTACGTGCCTGCCGTCGCCCTGGCCGCCATCAACGTCGCCTGCGCCGTTTTGCTCATTTCCATGCTCCCTCAGACTCCATGCAACTTAGGCCGTTGGAGGGTCCGGATCATTAGCAGAACGCGCCATTATGGTGGCAGAACGCGCCACACCGGGAGGCGACGTTGGGGGAGGACGATGGGGAGGCTTCCTTGGGGCCAGCCTGATCGACCGCAGACCCCACCCCTGGGGCCGAGGCTGAAAGCGAGCCTGAGGCGAGAGGGCTCAGGGCTCGAACCGGATCACCTCACCGATACCGGGGCTGGCGCCTTTATTGGAGATATGGAAGACAAGCTGCGGCGCACGCCGGTGATGGTCATCGTCGTCCCCCGTCATGGTCCCCATCGTCGTCGTCGTCCTCACCGGGAGCGTTCGGCCGCGGACCATAGGTGGGCAGCCGTCGGCCGTCCTCGTAGGCGCCCAGGTCCGGTGCGCTTCCGCGAAAGCCATCGTTGATGTTGGGCAGGATCGCGCCGGCATCGATCGCCGGACAGCCGTCCGCCAGAGTCAGATACTGCGGGGGGACCGGCGTCGGCGAGTCGCCCGGAACGTCCATGGTGGGAATGCAGGTCTGGTGGGAGATCCGGATGCCATTCGCCTCCTGGCCGGTGCCGGCGCTGAAGCTCTCGAGGCTGGTGTAGGTCGTGCCGTTGAAAAAGAAGGGCCGGGTGGAGTCACCCCAGTCGAAGCCGTCGTGGTCGAGGTCGGTGCGCCAGTCGAAGGTCCCGAACCCCCACCAGATCTGCCCCCCGTTGACCGAGATCCAGAGGTTGTTGCGGGAGATGGACAGGAGCTGGCCGTGCGCCCCGCCGGTGGTGAGATCCCCCCAGTGGACGAAGGTGTTGTGCAGGAACACGGCGCGATCCCAGGTGCGGTACTTGGCGATGTCCTCCAGGTTGTTGATCACCTGGTTGCGGATGAAGTACCAGGGCGCCCCGACCTGAGGCTGAAAGCTGAACGCGTTGTGCAGGGCATTATGGATGCGGTTGCCCCACACGCGGACGTTGGTCCGCCCTTCGTCGGTCTCGATGCCGTCGTCGGAGGTGTCGAAGATGTCGTTGCCAAAGATGTCGACGTTGGTCCCCGGCGTCGAGATCCCATCGGCGACACGGGTGATGCTGTTGTGGGCGACCGTGTGGTTGTTCGCGCCACACGCGGCGAACGACCCGTTCAGCTCGATCCCTTCGCCGTCGAAGCTCCCGCTGGCGGGGTCCACATCCCCGACGATCGTGTTGTCCGCGATATACCAGCCTTCCCCACCGCGCTGGAGATAGATGTTGTAGTGATTGTTGTAGAAGAAGTTCCGTCTCACGACCACATCCGACGGGCAATCCAACGAGAACGTGGCGTAGGCCTGATCCCTGACCGTCAAGCCCTCCACCCAGATGTGGCTGGCCCCAAGGTTGAGGCCATCGACGAACAGCGCCTCGCCATCGCCCGCCCCCATCCAGACGATGTAGTTGCCGGCGACCCCCGGCACGCTGAAGGTCGGACGCCCCCCGTAGCTGCCGGCATGGACGAAGAAGGTGTCCCCCGGCCGAGCAACGGCCTGGGCCGCCGCGATGCCCTGGAAAGGTTTCTTCCGGGAGCCGTTACCCCCGCCCGACCCCGGCACCACGTGGAAGCTCCGGCCGCCGGTCGGCAACGTGGGCAGCGGCCGCGTCGCGACCGTCAACGTCCGACGACCATCGGGGCCACCGTCCGGGTCGGAAAGTTCGAGCCGGACCTTATAAGTCGTGCCAGGGTCGAGAAAGAAGATGCTCCCCGCAAAGCCGTTGCCGTTGTAGTTGTTGTCGACCCGGACGAGCGGCAACGCCGCCTTCCAGGCCCCCGTGCCCTGGGGCCGATAGTGCACGTTGACCGTGGCGTTGTGATTGGCGTCGCCCGAGATGCCCCACTCGATACCGATGGAGTGGATGGTGGAGTAGCTCACTATTTGCCCGGGCGTGGTCCGATTCTGGGCCTCGCTCGGAACGGCGCTGGCCAGGATCGTGGCAGTGAGCGCGACGAGGAAAGAGAGATCGGGGCCGGCTGGGCCTCGAGAGAGTCTCGAGAACATCGTGGTCCCCCTTTGAATCGATGGATACGTCCGCATTTCGTTATAGGTCCCTGATGGCCGGCCAGTCCGGCGCCGACGTCGCCATCCTGACACCCCGCACGATCGCTTCCGCCGCGACATCGGCGGCGAGGGATCCGATCGTCGTCAGCGGCAGGTCGGGCTTTTCGAGCTTTCGAGTGGATACCGCGAAGAGCTGATCGCCGTCCCCCGTCGTGTGGTACGGCCGGATGGCGCGTGACGCGCCGCAGTTCGCCATGTTCGCGACCTTGGTCAGCGCGGTCTTCGCGAGCGTCACGTTCGTGGCGGCCACCACGAGCGTCGTGCTGCGCAACGCCGGGTCGTCCAGTCCCAGGTCCGCGCCCCGCGTCGTCACCGCCTGCTTCATGACCTCGACGGAATCGGCGAAGCCGCCCGACGGCCGGCGCGCACCCGCGACGATGCGTCCGCTTCGCCAATCGAGGATATCGCCGGCGGCGTTCACGACCGCGAGCGCGGACACGACGACGTCGCCGACTTTGAGGCTCGCGGTGCCGAGACCGCCCTTCATCCCGCCGAAGCCGCGGCTCCGATGCATCTTTCCCACGGTCGCACCCGCGCCCACGCCGACGCTGCCTTCGGCCACCGATCCGGTGGAAGCGGCCGCGCACGCTTTGTAGGCAGCCTCCGCGTCGGGCCTGACGCGCGGGTCGCCGACGGCGAGGTCGTCGATCACCGCGCCGACCACGATCGGGATGCGGAGGCCGGGCGTGCCCCAGTCGAAGCCGGTCTTGTGTTCCTCGAGATAGCGGATCACTCCGCCGAATGAGGGCAGACCGAACAGCCCGCCGCCGGTGAGGAACAGCGCGTGGATCCGTTCGACCGGGCTCGAGGGTTGCAGCAGCACGACCCCGGTTTCGCCGGGCGCCGAGGTGGCGTAATCGACGCCCGCTGCCGCGTCGGGATCGAAGAGGATCGCCGTGCACCCGGTCGGGCGCCGCGGATCGGTGAAGTGCCCGACGCGGATGCCCGGCACGTCGATGAGCGATCCCGCGCTCGCGGGCGCCGCGGGTTGCGAGGCCGCGTTCTGTTCCGGCAGGTGCGACAGCATGCCTCCCGCCAGAAGCGCCTGCCCGAAATCGCGCCGGGTGAAGTCGGTCATACCCTACCCTGACGGGTTGGACGCGGAGATCGCAGACTACTCCCCCTCCGGGGGAGGTGGTCAAGCGAAATCTGGCGGCCTTGATGGACGCCGGCCGAACCCGGGCCTATGTTTGAGACCAGCAATGTTTTCGGGAACCGCCTCTCCCGCCCGTCGCGCCCGCCTGGGTCTCATCCTCGCGTGTGTCCCCACGACCGCCCTGCTGCCCGCCCGAGCCCTCGCCCAGACCGAACCCGAATTGCCCCGGGTCTTCCTCGACACCACATACTCTCCGCCCACGCGCGGCAAGCTCATCCGCGTGAAGGCCGGCGGCGATCTCCAGGCCGCCCTCCGTGCCTCCCAGCCGGGAGACGTGATCGAGCTCCAGGCCGGTGCCACCTTCACCGGCAACTTCATCCTGCCCAGGAAACCTGGGACCGACTGGATCTACATCCGTTCGTCGGCGCATGCCCTTCTGCCCCACCCGGGCACTCGTGTCTTTCCCTCGCATGCGAGCCTCATGCCCAGGATGGACACCCCCAACCGGGCGCCGGCCATCACGACCGCCGCCGCCGCCCACCACTACCGGTTCGTCGGGATCGAAGTCACCGCGAGGGGAGCCACCCGGAGCACGGGGCCCTACTCGGACAATAACGTCGTCTACCTGGAGTCCGAAGGCGGGCAGACTTCTCCGAGTCAGGTGCCCACCGAAATCATCTTCGACCGCTGCTATATCCATGGCGCCCCCACCGGAAGCGTCCGGCGCGGCATCGCCATGAACGGCGCCCGGATGGCCGTGGTGGATTCCTACCTCTCCGATTTCCACGAAGTGGGAGCGGACTCGCAGGCGATCTCGAGTTGGAACGGCCCCGGCCCCTTCAAGATCGTCAACAACTACCTCGAAGGAGCGGGGGAGAACCTCATGTTCGGGGGAGCCGACCCATCCATACCGGATCTCGTCCCCTCCGACATCGAGATCCGCCGCAACCATCTCTTCAAGCCCCTGTCCTGGAAGATCGGGCATCCGACCTATGCCGGGACGCCGTGGTCGGTCAAGAATATCTTCGAGCTGAAGAACGCCCGCCGGGTGCTCGCCGAGGGCAATCTCCTCGAACACAACTGGCAGCACGACCAGAATGGGTTCGCCATCCTCTTCACCGTCCGGAACCAGGACGGTGGAGCGCCGTGGTGCACGGTCGAGGACGTGACGTTCAGGAAGAACGTCCTCCGTCACTCCGGGGGCGGGTTCAACATCCTCGCCGCGGACAACACGTTCCCCAGCCAGCAGACCAAGCGCATCCTGATCCAGGACAACCTGCTCGACGACATCAGCTCCGTGAATTGGGGGGGCACGGGGCGGCTCTTCCAGTTCCTCTCCCTCGATTCTCGCGACACCGGGATCCTGAAACTGACCGTCGAGCACAACACGGGGTTCTCGAACGCCTGGAGCGCGTACACGGGAGACAAGCCCATCGCGGTGCACCGCTCCTTTACGTTCCGCAACAACATTGCTCCGAAGGGCACCCACGGATTTGCGGGAGGGACGAAGAGCTGGCCGGCCCCGTCCCCGCCCGTCACGGGGGACGGCAGCCAGACGCTCAACACGTTCTACCTCGCTCCCGTCTTCGCCGGGAACGTCCTGACCGGAAGCACGCCCGCCAATTACTCCGGGTATCCGGGAAACTTCTTTCCGGCGACCGATGCCGAGGTCGGCTTCGTGGACCTCTCCCGCGGCAATTACCGCCTTGGCCCTGCCAGTCCGTATAAGAACGCCGCGACCGACGGCAAGGACCCGGGGGCGGCGATCGACGCGCTCGAGGCGGCGACGGCGGGGGCAGTCTCCGGAGACTGGACTCCCGATAGCTCTCCCCGACCGTGAGCCTCACGGCTCCGAGCACTGGGGGTGCCGATCGCCGGCACGATCCCAGCGGGTCATGCGGTGGAGATCTCGACGCGTACCTTCTTGTCCATGGCCTCGTTGGCGGCCAGGCACGCGGCCGTGGTCTTGAAGGCCATGTCCACCCCGCAGCGCAGTGGGGCGCCGGTCCGGATCGCCGCGCAGAAAATCGCGACCTCCATCCGATAGGGGAGCAAGGGGTCCCCCCCGCCCCCGGCCGGTCTGGCCGCCTGGCCCCGCGGACGCCCCAGCGCGTCCGCGGCCCGGCTCTCGGACGCCTCCATCACCGCCCCACTCGTGCGCGGCGTGACCTCGATGCCCGTGGGCCTTTCCTCGGACTCGATCTTCTTGCCCTCGTCTCCTCCCCCGAAGAGCAGCACCTCGCCTTCGTGTCCGATCACCAGGGTGCCGCGGGTGCCCATGAACTGCTCGGTGATGTGGTCGAAGTCGTTGGACTCGATCGAGGAGAACGTGACCGTCCGGCCCTGGGGATACTCCAGGGTCACGAAGACGTGGTCGTTGACCTCGCGGTCCTTGAAGCGATAGATGCCGCCGCTGCCCACGACCGCGGTGGGCGAGGCGTCGAGGAAGAAGCTCGCCGTGCTGATCTGGTGGCCGCCCAGCTCCGCCACCAGCCCCTGCGAGTACCGGCGGTAGAGGCGCCAGTTGGCCAGGTGGTCCCAGGTGGGATAGCCCCAGCGGGCGGGGCTGTAATCCGCGGACGGAGGCTTGGTGTCCCGTCGCCAGGACCGGTTCCGGTGATACATGAGCCGGACGTGGTGGATCTCGCCCAGGAGGCCCTGGCGGATCACGTGGTCGTAGGCGGCCTGATAGTTCGGGTCGTAGAAGCGGTTGTAGCCAACCTCGAGCAGCTTCCCGTGCTTGCGGGCGGCCGCCGCCATCTGACGGCATCCCTCCATGTCGTAGGCCATCATTTTTTCGACCAGCACGTGCTTGCCCGCTTCCAGGCAACCCACGGTCATCTCGGCGTGGCACCACAGCGGCGTGGCGATGAGGACGGCCTCGAGGTCCTCCTTCGCCAGCATCTCCCGCCAATCCTCGTATTTCCGCGGGGGAGCCCAGCCCACCTTCACGAGGCTGTCCGCGGCCTCGTCCAGACGCTGGGGGTTGATGTCGCACACGGCCTTCAAGTCGATGAAGTCCTTGTTGCACTGTCCGAGGAGGACCTTGCCCTGCGAGCCGGGTCCGATGAAGCCGGCCTTGACCGGCCCGCCCCGGATGGGGCCGCGCAGGGCGGCGGCGGCCCCGAAGGCCAGGAGGGGAGGCGCCCCCGCCATCGCCTTGATGAAGTTGCGGCGGCCGATCGCGACTTCTTCGGGAGTGAGCACCATGATCGCCTTCCTTACGCGCCCATCATCGCATTGACTTCCGGCTGGTCAAGCAGTCCCGAGATCGGCCCCCTGTTTGACTTCGATCCCGCCAACGCACTTCGGAGCAGGAACCCGCTTCTCCCCGCTTGAGAAGAATCGCGGTCACGGTTGACAGGCCGAGGCTTCTATGCCTAGATAGCTATGCTATGAGCTCGCCGCGTCCGAAGAACGACGTGCTGCAGGGGACCCTGTCGCTCCTGGTGCTGAAGACCCTGGCCTCGAACAAGCGGCTGCACGGGTACGCCATCACCTCGCACATCCAGCGCGTCTCCGAGGACCTGCTCCGCGTGGAGGAGGGGTCGCTCTATCCCGCGCTGCACCGCATGGAGCAGATGGGGCTCTTGCGCTCGGAGTGGGGGGTGACCGAAAAGAACCGGGAGGCCCGCTTCTACTCGCTGACCGCGAAGGGACGCCGGCAGCTCGCCCTGGAGCAGGAGAGCTGGAACCGCCTGACGGAAGGCGTGGGGCGGGTGCTGCGGTACGCCTGAGGGAGAGCGGTCCATGTCCTGGCTGAAGCGGCTGGTGAACACGGTGCGGTCGGGGCGGGTCGAGCGGGAGATCCGGCGCGAGCTGGAGTTCCACGTGGCGGAGCGCGCGGACGAGCTGCGCGACTCCGGGCTCTCCCCCGAGGAGGCCGAGCGGCGCGCGCGCCTGAAGCTCGGGAACCCATTGCTGCAGGCGGAGAGGACGCGCGACATGGACATCGCGCTCTGGGCGGACGGCATCGCGCGGAACCTGCGCCACGCCGCGCGGAGCCTGGGGCGGGCGCCGGGGTTCGCGCTCACGGTCGTGGCCACGCTCGCCCTCGGGATCGGCGCGAACACCGCGGTCTTCTCCGCGCTCGACGCCGTCCTGCTGCGGCCGTTGCCGTTCCCGGACGCGGACCGGCTGGTGCGGCTCTCGCAGACGCAGCAGAACAGCTCCGAGACCATGATCGCCCCGGTGCGCCTGGAGGAATGGAACCGGCTCAACTCCACCTTCAGCGCGATCAGCGGTTACGGGGTCGAGGACGCTTCCGAGACGTCCGGAGACCTTCCGGAGCGTGTGCGCCGCGCGGTCGTCACGCCGCGCCTGCTCGAGGTGTGGGGAGTAGCACCCGCGCTCGGGCGCGGCTTCTCGGAGGAGGAGCACCGCTTCGGTGGCCCGGCCGCGGCGCTCGTCAGCGAACGCTACTGGCGGAGCCGGCTGGGATCGACCCCCGACGTGCCGTCGCGCAGCGTCCGCATGGGAAACGCGTCGGTGCCGATCGTGGGAGTGATGCCCGCCTCCTTCCGCTTCCCCGATCGGGAGGTGGACGTCTGGTTCCCTTCGCCGGTGGACGCGCCCTACGCCCAATCGCGTCACAGCACCTGGTACACGGGGGTGGGCCGCCTGCGCCCGGGCGTGACCCTGGAGGAGGCGCGGGCGGATCTCTCGGCCGTGCAGGCTCGGCTCGCGCAGCAGTTCCCCGACCCCGACCGGAAGATCGGCGTCGAGCTTCGGCCGCTCAAGCAGGACCTGGTGGGCGGCATCGGCCGCGCGCTCTGGCTGCTCTTCGGCGCGGTGTCGGTGCTGCTGCTGATCGCCTGCACCAACATCGCGGCGCTCTTTCTGGCGCGCGGGGCGGCCCGCCGTCCCGAGATCGCCCTGCGCCTGTCGCTCGGCGCGACCCGCGCCGCGGTCGCCGGGCTCGTGCTTGCCGAGACGCTCCTGCTCGCGCTCGTGGGCGGGGCCCTCGGGCTGCTGGTCGCCGGCTTCTCCACCGCCACGTTCCGCGCCCTCGGCACCGAGCTGCCGCGCATGGACGAGGTGGTGGTGGACGGCCGGATCCTGCTCTACTGCTCGTTGAGCACGCTGGGGGTGGCGCTCGTGAGCGGCCTCGCTCCCGCGGTGCGGGCGATGCGGGAGGACGGCGGTCTGGCTTCGGGCGCATCCGGCCGCACCCAGGTATCGGGAGGCCAGCGGCTGCAGTGGGTGCTGGTGGGCGGGCAGGTGGCGCTATCGGTCACGCTGCTCATGGGCGCGGGACTGCTCGTGCGCAGCTTCCACGCGCTCGCGCGCGTGGAGCCGGGCTTCGAGAAGAGCGGCGTGCTGACGTTCCGCATGAGCGGGAGCTGGAACGAGACCGCGGAGTACCCGGCCCTCGTCGCGCGCGTGGACCGCACGATCGACACGCTGCGCGCGCTCCCCGGCGTCGAGCGGGCGGCCACCACCGGCTGGGCGCTGCCGGGAACGCCCGCGCAGTGGGAGTCGACCTTCGGGGTCGTGGAAGCCGGCGGCGATGCCGACCGGCGCATCGTCACCGACTTGCGCGTGGTGTCGCCGGAGTACTTCGCGACCATGCGGATCCCGCTGCTCCAGGGCGAACGGTGCGAGCGGCGCTCCGTCGGGCCGACCGGCGCCCCATCCGACCAGGGCTTTGACCTGATGGTGAACCGCGCGTTCGCGGTCCGCCACCTGTCGGGCTTTCCGTCGGCCGTGGGGCTGCACCTGCAGGCGTTCGGCGAGGGGGCGCTCGAGAGGGCCGGCAAGCCCGGGCGCATCGTGGGCGTCGTGGGAGACGCGCGCGAGCGGGGCATCGACCGCGTGCCGGTGCCGGTCGTCTACTCGTGCCTGAGTGCTCCAGGCCCGACGCCCTTCTTCCTGGTGCGGACGAGCGGCGACCCGCTCGCGGTGGTGGGAGCGGTGCGCGCGCGGATGAAGGAGCTCGAGCCGCAGCGGTCGGTCTACGACATCGCCGTGCTCGACGAGCGGATCGACGGCGCCTACGCCCTGCGCCGCCTGCTGACCCTGCTGCTGGTCGCGTTCTCGCTCTCGGCGCTGTCCCTCGCCACCGTCGGCCTCTACGGGACGCTCAGCTACGCGGTCGGGCTGCGGCGCCGCGAGGTGGGCCTGCGCATGGCGCTGGGTGCGCTGCGGGCCGACATCGTGCGGCAGTTCCTGGGCCAGGGGCTGCGCGTGGTGGGCCTCGCCTGCGCGGGCGGCGTCGGCCTCGCGTTGGCCCTGCGCCGCGTGCTGGCCGGCCTGTTGTACGGGGTCTCGGCTACGGACGCGGCGACGCTCCTCGGAGTCGTCGCGATGGTGGCCGCGGTGGCGGCCCTCGCCTCGCTCGCCCCCGCCCTGCGCGCCGCGCGCCTCGATCCGATGCGCGTCCTCCGCGAATCGTAGTCCACGAATACGCCTGAGCACCCGCCACTACCGGACACAAATCGTCGGTGGCAGGCACAGCCCAATCCGGCGTCCGCCGGGAGTGGTACCACAGTGGTACCACTCCCTTCGGCCTCTTCCCGCCTGTTCCGCTAATTCGTTGGCTTGCTTGGTACGCCCGATAGGGCTCGAACTTGACGACAACATCCAAGGGACGGAATCGGCGGAAGGGAAGAACGGCAAACAAAGCAGTTAGGGCGAAGCCTGATTGCGCCGAGTCTGGCGCTTCCTACCCGTTACTGACATTCCTGCTGACGGGGTCGGCTACTCGGTGACGTCGCCTACTCACTCCCCGCACCTCACTCCCCGCCCTCATCCTCCCGGGCGGCCTGACCCTCAGGAACCAGGATCACCACGCTGCACGCCATGCAGCGGTAGCGGCGCACCCGGAGCAATCGGAGCAACAGCGTGGGCTGGCGACGGGACGCCAGCACTTCGCGGTAGCTGCATCGGGGGCATTGGGCAGGGGGCACTACTCGCTATCATCGCACAGGGCCCATGACGCCCCGGCCCTGATCGCGTATCCTCTCCCCGCCGGTCGATCTGCAACTGTGGGGAGGCGTGATGAGGCGTCTGCTTCTGGCCGCCGTGATGGTCTCGCTGTTCGCCTACGGGCTTCTCGTCCTCGTCCCCACTGAGGCGCCCCCACCCTCGGCCCTGCCCAGGAACTCTGGACACGCGAAGCCTGTCACGAGCGCGTGCGCGACCTCCTCCTATCACCATCCACCGCTCGATTTGGCTTCGACCGCGAGACCGTGGGCGCCATCCCGCTAGGTCTGGAAGAGGAGTGGCGGCGCTCGTCTGGTGTCGCTGCTGTTGCCGAGTTGCGGATTGCCGGTCACGTCGACTCCCAGCATTCCTTCGGTGCGATGGTTCGCGCCAAGTGGGAATGCCTTGTTACCGGTGACGGGACGATCCAAGACGCGCGCGTCCTGGAGTAGCGCCCTGAGAGGGCACGGAAGTCGCGGTGACGAGCCGGTGGCGTTCGGCGTAGACTCCTCTCGCCGGTCGACCCGTCCACGCCTCGGGGATTTCACGTTGAGTGATTTTGGACAGCCCTCAGGTATTGGGTCCGCCGGCTTCAACTACTCGTGGAAAGGAACCTCCTTATGCCCAAGGCCCCGAAGGAAGAGACCATCACTTTCAATGCGGAGTCGAAGCTCAAGGAGCGCGTAGAGGCGCACGCAAGGGATCTCCACGAGGACAGAGCGCCTACCTTGCGCCGTGCCCTTGAACTGTACCTTGATTCCCCCGAGGCGCGGCTGACGGTCGTCGTGCACCGGTTGGAACAGGTGGTGGGTCACATGGGAGCGAGGCTTGGGAGGCAGACCGAACAGACGCTGGACGAGAGGGTCCGACAGCTTGACCAGGCCGTGAAGAGGCTCACCCAAACCAAGGGCGCTCAGTGAATTCTCTGAAACGCCGTGACGTTGGGCCCCTTCTACGCCGCGCACTCCGGGCAGGGCTGCCCCTCCACCTTTCCCGTTCCACCACACAGGGGGCACAGCGGGCCGTCATCGTCACTGGTTGTGGGATGGAGAGGGACACCCCTCTTCTGGATGGCGTCCACCAAGTCCCCGTAACGATCGCTGCTCAGGTGTGTCTCGGCACCGGGGTGGATTCGCCTGCTCCCATCGGCCTTGAGCCACCGGACCAGCCAATCCGCCGTCTCGGCCAGACTAGCGAGACTCTGGTTCTCCCGCTCGCTCTCCTCTCGCGTAGCGATGGCCAGTCGATAACCCACGCCCTCGGGATAGATGAACGCCTTCTGTCGACTCCGCATCGGCAAACCTCCTCGAAGCAGCCTACGCCAACGCACGGACGCCGTGGGTCCGGGTGTAGACTCAGCCTCCCTCCGAGAGAAGGTGTCGGCCATGAAGGTATTCCTGAGCTGGTCGGGCGAGCGCGCCAAGTTGGTGGCGGAAGCCCTAGCCGAATGGCTCCCGTGCGTGATTCAGGCCCTAAAGCCTTTCGTCTCGACGAACATTCCGAAGGGTCAGCGGAGTCTTGAAGTGATCGCCGGAGAGCTTGAGGAGACCCGGATCGGAATCGTTTGTGTCACGCCGGAGGAGAAGCGAGCACCCTGGATCCTGTTTGAGGCTGGAGCGCTCTCCAAGACCAGGACCGCAACCTTTGTCTGTACCTACCTGATCGGCATGGGGAACGCGGACCTTGAGCCCCCGCTCGGCCAGTTCCAGTGGACCAGGGCAGAGAAGGGCGACACATTCAAGCTCTTGCAAACGATCAACGGAGCGTTGGGGGACTCGAAACTGACGGATGCCCAGCTTCAGCTCATGTTCGAAAAGTTCTGGCCGGACCTTGACGCCAAGATCAGAGCCCTACCAGCTCCGCTCACCCCGCGCGATGAGACGAGGAGGAAGCCCGAGGACCTACTGCCCGAGATTCTCGAAACGGTTCGGGCCCACTCGGCGACCCTTGAAGGCATTCGGTCGGCACTCCCGAGCCCCTGGGAAAAGGCCATCCGAGACGCTGTTCTTGCCTTTGACGATGTGAGAGTGCAGCCTCAACGCCTTCCTCTCGACTGGGAGACCTCGTACGCCGGGAAAACGATTGGCGACTTGATGCGCCTAACCGACGACGAACTCAAGGCCATTGGACGACGGCACGCCCTCAAGCGGATGGCTGCCGAGACCAAGCCCCCGGCCGGGGCCGAGCCACCACCGGAGCCTCCGGCGGGCCTGGGCAAGAAGGACGAACCGAAGCGTTAGAACCTCACCCTCGCCTCAGTGCTGCCGCACTAACGCTTTCCTGGCTTCGGTGCAGGTGGCTTCGGTGCAGGTGGCTTCGGGCTTGGCCTCGGGGCTGGGATGTCACCCTTCCTGAATGGCTCGGGGGGCGGGGGCACGCCTGGTCGCGGTCGCGGAGGGCCACCGCCCGGCTTGATGTCGTCCCCGCCCTGGTGTCGCAGCAACACGCCTCCTGGGTCTACGCCGCGTCTCGCTGGCCCAGCAGGGACCGAGTCTCTTCGCGATACTTGGTCAGGCAGCTACGGGCGCACCCGAAGAGTAACGCCTCGCCCGCCGGGACCGCAACAAGCAGGCTCAGGCCATCGATCCAGTTCCAGTGGATGCGTCCCTGCGCCCACATCACGAGCAATGCGAGGATCACCAGCAGCCCAGCCATAAACGTGTTGCCATAAAACTGGAAGAAGCGAAACTGCTGTTCCCGCAGGTCCACATACGCTTCAAGGTTTGCGCCGAGCTTTGTCCGATCGAGCTTGGGGCGCTTTGGGACGCCGACCTTCGGCCACTCAAATACGTGGTCGTCAAGCATCTTCCAGCGCAGGCCGTTCAGCAGCACACCCACGGCGAGCGATGCGAGCAGGGCAAACAGGAAGGCACCGACCGTGCTCTCCTTCTCGGCTGCCACTCCAAGCCATGCGCGGGCCAAGGGGTCGAACGCAGCTACGGCCCACAGGCCGAGGAAGCCTGGCAGAAGGTAGGCGATGACGTCACCGAAGTACTGCGCCGTGTCCTTGTTCGGCATGATCGTGTCTCCTAGGGAAAATCCTACAGCAGGAAGGCCCCGAATGTCGCATGGGTCCGGCCTCGACTGACGGTGGTAGTCAGCCGACTTGGAGGGGCCTACTCCGGCCTAACGAACGGCTGGCCACGCCGCAGCCTCTCCACGACCTTCAAGGCCAGTCGTCCACCTTGATGCCGGCGTTCGGATACTGCGCGAGCGCCTGCTGTGCTGCTTCCAACGCGCTACCGGCCTTGCCGGCATTGAACCGCGCCACGGCGAACGCCACGAGCGCGGCGATGTTGTTTGGCGTCGTGTCGGTGGTGACTGCCGGCTCGTCCACCGTGACCGGGACCGTCTTCGTAAGAATCATGTCGTCTCCATTGAAAGGTGCCCCGTCCCCCTCGCGGGGTGTCGGCACGGGACCAGGCCGCCCGTCACGGATCAGGGGCCGAGACGGGATGTCGACGCGGGACCGAGTCACGTCGACGTGTCCTCGGCCCGGAGGGAAATAAGGCCGAGGGACCACAGAAATTCGTTACACGTTCAACGCCCGACGCGCCGCACCCATGAGGCCACCGGCTTCACGAATGCGAATGGCGGCGGCGGGGCCGTTGGTCGACATTCGCCGCGTCTCCTCGCGAGCGTGGCCGATGGCCCTGGCGTAGGCCGCAAAGACGACGGATGTCGCGGAGGCGGTGCGGTCCATCACTTCCGCATCGGTCAGTGTCAAGGGAAGTTCCCTCCACCTGTCCCGCACCTCGGCCGGCGTGTGGACCGACATCATTGGGAGGTAGATCCCGGCCTCGGCAACGCGTTCAGGCTGGCGGGCCCCGAACCGAGCGACGCCAAGTAGGGCCGTTGGATCGATGACATGACCGCCCAGCTCTACCCAACCTTGCCACTCGACGTTTACCCTTGGTCGCGAAGACCGACCGGGAGCGGAGCGGCCGAAGTGATGGACATGGGAAACCAGACCCTCGACGTAAACTGCTCCCTGTAGCTCAGGCTCCAGAAGGATTGCGCGGGCGGCGTTCCAGTAACACTCGGTATGCGCGGCCTTCCCTGTGGGCTTTGCCGCCAGCCGCCTCGACGTCGCCAAGTCAAAGGGTCCAGAGGCCCCCAAGTCAGCCGTGAGTGCCGAACGCACCTCCTCCCGAATTCGACCGGCCCCGGGACCGTCCGGCGGCAATGAGGAGCAGATTCTCTCCTGGAGGTTGTCGAACGAGTCGGCGACGGACTGCGGGATTCTGATGCGCGGTGGGATCATTCGCCTGGCTTGGGCGGCTTGAGCGGCTGCTCCATGACCTTCATCCTGTCCTCGCTTTGTTTCATCGCTTCGTTGGCCTGGGATACCCGGGACATGAATCCGGACGGATTCCCGCCCGAGCTTGAGACTTACGGATTCCCTCTTACGGCCGCCAGCGGGGTCACGCTGGCGGCTGAACTGTCCTGACGTTTCCTGCGGTGGGTCAGCTCTGGAGCGCTGGGAGCGCTCGACTACTACATCCAGCTTATACCGAGTCTCTCATGCTCGGTGGCCCGCTTGGCTTCCGGATTCTACGCAGCCTCCGTCTCATCGTCGGTCTCGGGGTCGACCTCGACAGCTTCGCCAAGCTCAAGCAATCGAGCCTTGGCCGCGTCCCTCTCGTCCACCCACTCCGCAAGCCGCTTCCGCGTGGCCGAGTCGGTATGGCGCTCCAGGTTGGCGGTCCACTGCACCACCTTCAGCGTACCTGAACGCGTCCTTCAACTGGCGCACTTGGTCCAACCGACCCTGACGCTCCTGCTGGGCGCGCTCCAACTGCTCCCGCTCGGCCTTCCGGGCAGCCGTCACCGGGTCGAACACCACGAGGGAGTCGGTTGGGATGACGAGAGATTGCGCGGAGATGATGCCGTGTCTGTAGGCGATGGCGAGCAACACCGCCTCGACGGAAACGGCACGCCACGAGATCCCCGCCGCTCTGGCGTGCGCCTCCGCTTCCGCGTGGGCCCGCTCGGCCTCGCGGACCACGTCGGCAAGGGCCGAGACAGCTCCCTCGATCTTCTCGACGGTCCGCGCACGCTTCGCCTCGACCGCCTCGAAACGCTTCCGTGTCTGCGCGCGCTCCCGCTTCTCGGTCTGGGCCTACTCGTCGGCGACCTTCCGCTCGACCAGGGTCAACGCCTCGCGCGTCTCGCCGATGATGCCCTCGCCGGCCGTCACCTTAGCGCTTCGACCAGCGCCTGGAGCGCGGGTGGCTGGTGACGCCGGCTCGGGTAGTACAGGAAATAGCCCTCGAATGGCGGGCACCAGTCCTCGAGCACGCGAACGAGCTCGCCGCGCGCGATGTGTGCGGCCACGTGCTCCTCGAGTGCGAACGCCAGTCCAACGCCGTCGATCGCGGCGCGGATCATGAACTCGACGTCATTGACGACAAGAGGCCCCGAGACGGACACGGTGACCGGCTTGTTGCGCTTCTCGAACTCCCACCGATAGACGGGCCCATCGGCGCCCATGCGGTACCGCAGACAGCGGTGAGCCGTCAGATCGCGGGGCGTCTTCGGCTTCGGATGTGAGTCGAAGTAGGTGGGCGCGGCCACGATGGCGGCCCGCTGCTCTCCCGTCACCTTGACGGCCACCATGTCGCGCTGGAGGAACTCGCCAAGGTGAATGCCGGCGTCGAAGCGGCCGGCGACCAAATCGCGCCGGACGTCGTCCTCGCTGGTGATGTCGAGCACCACGTCGGGATAGTTTCGGGCGAACTTCTCGAGCCTTGGACTCAGGAGCGTCGCCAGCACGATCGGTGGCGCGATCAGGCGGACGACGCCGGCCGGCTTCTCGCGGAATCGACCGACCTCGGTGAGCGCAGCCTGGATGTCGTGGAGCGCGGGACGCAACTGCGCCAGCAGGCGCTCCCCCGGGTCCGTGGGCGCAACCGTGCGCGTGGTCCGCGCCAGGAGCCGCAGTCCGAGGCGCTCCTCGAGCGTGCGTATCGAGTGGCTGATCGCGGACCTGCTGACGCCGAGCTTGAGGGCAGCCCTCGTGAAGCTCCGCTCGTCCGCAACCACCGCGAACGCCGCGAGCACCGTGAGTTCGTCCCGGATTATTGGTGAATCCATTTCACCACCTCATCCCGATTTTACCGTCTAGTCGCCACCTGTAGCCGTTGCTATCTTGGTCTTGGCCGCTGGGGAAGGGCCAGGAGGGAAGGAGGCCAGATGGAAATCAAGCGCTGTGGTTCCCAGCCGTCGGGGAAGGGCCCCGCCGAGTACTTCACGGGAACGGTCCGCGTGGACCCGCTGTTCCAGGCCCCCGATCCCGCGCGCGTGACAGGTGCCAGCGTCACGTTCGAGCCCTGCGCCCGGACCAATTGGCACACGCATCCGCTGGGCCAGACGCTGATCGTCACGGCGGGGTGCGGCCTGGTCCAGAGCTGGGGCGGTCCCATCCGGAAGATCCGCCCGGGGGACGTGGTCTGGTGCCCGCCGGGAGAGAAGCACTGGCACGGCGCAACGGCCACTGCCGCGATGACGCACATCGCGGTCCTGGAGCACCTCGGCGGCAAGAACGTCGACTGGATGGAGAGGGTCACAGACGAGGAGTACGTGGCCGGAGAGAGCGCCGAGTAGAGGGAGGAGAGGACATGAACAACGAAAAGACTCGCAGCCCATACGCGGACATCGCGCCCGCGCTCGGCGATTACACCGACAAGGTGCTCTTCGGCGACGTGTGGAAGCGTCCGGGACTGTCCCCGCGCGACCGCAGCCTCGTCACGGTGGCGAGCCTCGTCTCGCTCTACCGCACGAACGAGCTGCCCTTCCACCTGGCGAAGGCCATCGAGAACGGGGTCACGAAGGACGAGCTGATCGAGGTCATCACCCACCTCGCGTTCTACGCAGGATGGCCCACGGCCAACACCGCCGTCGCGATCGCGAGGAAGGTGTTCGGAGAGGTTGAAGGGAAGTGAGCAACGACATCGAGGAGAAGAACGATTCCAATCAAGAGCATGTCCATGCCATGCCGAGCCGGCGTGAAGCTCTGATAGCCGGGGCGGCCCTGGTCGCCGCGCCTTTCCTGGGAAGAGTGACCTCCATCGTGCAGGCGGCTCAGGTCGCGAACACGGTGGTGCCTGTCGGCCGTCCCGCGCACGCTCCGGCGGGGAAGGTCCGGGGCACGGCGACGGAATGGTCGAGCTACGGCGGCGACAAGGCCGGTTCGAAATATTCGCCGCTCGCCCAGATAGGCAGAGACAATTTCAATCGCCTGAGGGTCGCGTGGACATGGCGCTCCCCCGATGAAGAGCTCGCGAAAGCGAATCCTCATCTGAGAACCTGGGTCTGGGAAGCCACCCCGCTGATGGTCGACGGCGTCCTGTATGTCAGCACCTCGCTCTCCCAGGTCGCCGCCATCGACGCGGCAACCGGCAAGACCCGGTGGGTCTACGACCCCGAGACGTGGAAGGGCGGAACACCGTCCAATAACGGCTTCGTGCATCGCGGCGTTGCCTACTGGGCGGATGGAAGCGATCAACGCATCCTGTTCGGCACCGGCGACGGCTACCTGATCTGCCTGAACGCGCAGACGGGCAAGCCCATCTCCACCTTCGGCCAGCAGGGACGCATCGACCTGACGCAGGGGTTGGGCCGGGCGGTCGACCGGCGTCTGTACGGAGTCTCCTCCCCACCCATCATCTGTCGCGACGTCGTGGTGATGGGGTCGAAGGTTCACGATTTCCCCGTCGTAAAGGAGATGCCGCCCGGCGACGTGCGGGGCTTCGATGTCCGGACGGGCAAGCAGCAGTGGCTCTTCCGTGCCGTCCCCGGAGAGGGAGAGTTCGGGAACGAGACCTGGGATGAGGGTTCCTGGAGAACGACGGGCGCCGCCAACGTCTGGACGCTGATGAGCGCGGACGAGGGGTTGGGCTACGTCTATCTGCCCTTCAGCACGCCCGCCAACGACAACTACGGTGGCCAGCGGCCCGGCAATGGCCTCTTTGGAGAGAGTCTGGTCTGCCTGGATGCGCGCACCGGCAGGCGCATCTGGCACTTTCAGATGGTCCACCACGGGCTGTGGGACTATGACCTCCCTGCGGCGCCCAACCTGATCGACATCCGGGTGAACGGAAAGCCCGTCAAGGCCGTCGCGCAGGTGAGCAAGCAGGGTTTCTGCTACGTGTTCGACCGTGTGACCGGCACCCCGATCTGGCCCATTGAAGAGAGACCCGTTCCGCAGTCAACGGTGCCCGGCGAAAGACCGTCCCCGACGCAGCCCTTCCCGACCAGGCCCGCGCCCTTCGACCGGCAGGGGATGACGGAGAACGACGTGATCGACTTCACGCCGGAGCTGCGCAGGGAGGCGCTGGCCGTTCTGGAAGAGTACAACTACGGTCCGGTGTTCACGCCCCCTTCCCTGCAGAAGCCCACGATTCTGATGCCCGGCATAGCCGGAGGCGCGAGCTGGGCGGGCGCGGCGTGCGACCCCGAGACCGGGATCCTGTACGTACCGTCGAACACGCTCCCGTTCGCGGTCACGATGGCGAAGTCGCCGGTACCGCATGCCGACTACGCCGGGGCGCCCGCTCCGGTGGAGACGATGAAGGGCGTACCCCTCTGGAGACCGCCCTACGGCCGCATCACCGCCATCGATCTGAACACGGGGGACCACCGGTGGATGGTACCGATGGGCGACCTGGCCAGAAGCAATCCCGGGTTACAGCAGCTTGGCCTCCCTCCCCTCGGGCGAGCCGCGCGCGGCCACGCGCTCCTGACGAAGACGTTGCTCATCGTCGGGCAAGAGGGCAGCACCCAGCGCGTGGACGGCGGCGAGCCGGGATCCGTGTGGGTGGTGGACTTCGAGATCCACGAGCCAACACTCTGCGCTTACGACAAGGCGACCGGCAAGGTTGTCGGGGAAGTGGCGCTGCCACGCAACGCGACGGCAGCCCCGATGACCTACATGCTGAACGGCCAGCAATTCATCGTCGTCGCGACCGGGGGCTCCAATCTGCCTGCGGCACTCATCGCGTTGCGCCTGCCCCGAGGTTTGCAATGAGTCTGTTCACTCACGCGGCCGTACCCGTTCTCGTGCTCGCCGCGGCCTCGGCCGGGGCAGGCGAGATCACGATCACACGCAGCGGGTCGCAACCCCCGAGCCGAGGGTCCGTCCAGTACTTCACCGGCTCCGTGCGGATCAACCGGCTCTTCGAGGCGAAGCACCCGTCGCGCACGTCCGGCGCCTCCGTCACGTTCGAGCCTGGTGCCCGCGCGGCATGGCACACGCATCCGCTCGGTCAGACGTTGATCGTGACCGCCGGCACGGGCTGGGTGCAGGAGTGGAATGGCGAGAAGCAGGAGATCAGGCCGGGCGACGTGGTATGGACACCGCCGGGCGTGAAGCATTGGCATGGCGCGACCGCGACCAACGGCATGACGCACATCGCGATTCAGGAGTCGCTCGACGGCAAGAACGTGGAATGGATGGAGAAGGTCAGCGACGAGCAGTACGGCAAGACGTCCGCCACGCCGGGATCGAACGCTGTGCCGACCGCGCAGCGGCTTGGGGACGTTCGGCCGGTTTCCCCAGCGCTCGAGCGATACACGCAATTCGTACTCCTGGGCGATCTGTGGAACCGCCCCGGCCTTTCGCCGCGAGACCGCAGCATCGTTACCCTGGCGGCGCTGATCGCGCGCGGGCAGACGGTCGAGATGCCTTTCTACTTCAACCAGGCACTCGATAACGGCGTGAGACCTGCGGAGCTGTCGGAGGTCACCGCTCATCTCGCCTTCTACTCGGGCTGGGCGAACGCCATGGCCGCAGCTGCGATCGCGAAGGACGTGTTTGCCAGCCGCAACATCGGAACGGACCAGCTGCCTCCGGCCTCGGAGCCGCTGCTTCCTCTCGACGAGCCAACCGAGGCACAGCGGGCTTCGCGAGTGGCGGAGGACTTCGGCCAGGTAGCGCCGGGAGTCGTTCGGTTCACGACCGACGTCCTGTTCCGCGACCTGTGGCTACGGCCGGCCCTGGCGCCTCGCGACCGCAGCCTGGTGACCGTCAGCGCGCTGGTGGCCACCGGCCAGAGCGCGCAGATCACGTTTCACCTGAACAGGGCGATGGACAACGGACTGACGAAGGCGGAGGCGTCGGAAGCGCTCACTCAGCTGGCCTTCTATGCCGGCTGGCCGAACGTGTTTTCGGCGCTTCCGGTGGTGAAGAGCGTGCTGGAGAAGCGGCCCGGCGGGCCGCCGGCCGCAGAACGAGGGTCGAGCATGAAACTGAAGCTGAGCGTCGACGGCAAGGTCGTCACGGCGACTCTGACCGACAGCGGAACCACCCGGGACTTCGTGTCCCTCTTGCCCTTGACGCTGACGATGAACGACCTCTTCAAGAGGGAGAAGTTCGGCCATCAGCCGAGGGCGCTGTCGGTGCAGGGAGAAGGGGCGCGCACCTATGAAGTCGCGGACGTGGTCTATTGGCCTCCAGGTCCCGACGTGGCGGTCTTCTACCGTCACGATGGTCAGAAGATTCCCGCCCCCGGCATCACCGTGTTGGGCCGGGTCGATTCGGGTGTCGAGGCCTTCAGCGCGCCCGGTCCGCTCCGAGTGACCATCGAGCGGCTCGAATAGCGCCGACTACGGTGAGGAAGAGGAGATAGACAATGCGAGCAGCGGTTCTCCACGCCCCGGGCGACGTGCGTTTCGAGGAGCGCGTCGCCCCGAAGATCATCGAGCCGACGGACGCCATCATCAGGATGTCCGCCACCTGCGTGTGCGGGTCCGACCTGTGGTCCTACCGCGGCATCAACCCGTCACCGAGCCGGCCCCGATCGGCCACGAGTACTGCGGGATCGTCGAGGAGGTCGGCCGCGCGGTCACGTCCATCAAGCCCGGCCAGTTCGTGATCGGCTCGTTCTTCGCCTCCGACAACACCTGTCCCAACTGCCAGGCCGGCTACCCGTCGTCCTGCCAGCACAAGGAGTTCGTCGGCGGCGCGCAGGCCAGCCGGCTGCGCGTTCCGCTCGCGGACGGTACCCTGGTGGCGACCCCCGATGTTCCCTCGGATGACCTCATCCCGAGCCTGCTGACGCTCTCCGACGTCATGGGCACCGGCTGGTTCGCCGCCGACGCGGCCAACGTGAAACCGGGCACGACGGTCGCGGTCGTCGGTGACGGCGCGGTCGGCCTCCTCGGTGTGCTCTCCGCCAAGCAGATGGGTGCCGAGCGGATCATCGCGATGAGCCGTCACGAGTCGCGGCAGAAGCTCGCCCGCGAGTTCGGCGCGACCGAGATCGTGACCGAGCGCGGTGACGAGGGCGTGGCTCGCATCAAGGAGCTGACCAAGGGAATCGGGGCTGACGCGGTGCTGGAGTGCGTCGGAACCCAGGAGTCGATGATGCAGGCGATCCGTTCCACCCGCCCGGGCGGGTCCGTGGGCTATGTCGGCGTTCCGCACGGGGTCGAGCTCAACGGCTCCGAGCTGTTCTTCGCCCATGTCCACCTCCACGGCGGGCCCGCCCCTGTGCGCCGCTTCCTGCCCGCGCTGATCGACCTGGTGTGGAACGGGAAGATCAACCCCGGCAAGGTCTTCGACCTGACCCTGCCCCTCGAGCAAGTGGCGAAGGGCTACCGCGCAATGGACGAGCGCCGCGCGATCAAGACCCTGCTGCGCCCGTGAACCGCTTTGCGCTTCCTGGTGAGGCAATGACCGATCGCAACAACCTGATCCCGCAAGGGAGACACGGTGACGAGGAGCCGAACATGAAGAAGCTGCTTTCGCCTGGCGTGGTGTCTTTGCTTTTCGCCATGGCGACACTCTGGGGCTCAACCCTGGCCGGCAGCCAGGATCGCGATATCAACGAGGGCATACGGAACGGGTTCATCGGAGCCTGGCGGCTGGCCTGGCTCGAAGAGGAAGATGCCGACGGACACGTTCACAGAGCCGACTGTACCGGGATGCTCGTCTTCACGCGCGAAGGGCGCATGTCGGTCCAGGTCATGTATCGAGACCCGCAGGCAGGAACGCCCTCTGGGCCGGTGCAATATGCGCAAGGCGGATACGAGGCCTCGTTCGGCAGATACGAGATCGACGAACGCGCTCACCGCTTCACGTATCACGTCGAGGGCGCACTGGTCCGGAGCCTCATAGGCAAGGACCTGACGCGCCTGTTCGAGTTGTCCGGCCCACAGCTGATCGTGAAGTCGTCGAGCCCCAATGAACACTGGAGAGTTGCTTGGGAGCATTACTGGAAAACGTCGGAGCGGCCGACGTCGAACTGACGAAGAACGATCTTCGCGAGATCGAAAGCGCCGCCTCCAAGATCACGATTCAGGGAGCTCGGTATCCCGAGCACATCGAACGGATGAGCGATCGCTGACGCGTCGTAGACGCGGCGACGAACGTGAACGTGCCTTGGCAGTGCAAGGAGGTTCCACGATGCGCACATGGTCGAAGGACGAACTGCGCAGGATCGCTGAAGCAGATGACCTGCACATCTCACCATTCCGTGAGGACGGGGTGACGTACGGGACCCCGACGTGGATCTGGTCCGTCACGGTCGGCGACGCTCTCTACGTGCGCGGCTACAACGGGCAGGGCTCTCGTTGGTACCAGGCCGCGGTCCGGCAGAAGGCGGGGCGGATCGTCGCCGCCGGCATGACGAAGGTCATGCCGCGGGACACCAGCGCCCGAGCCTCGAACACCCCGTGAGATCACACCACCGCAGCGGACCGGTCGCTGAGCACTCGCGCGCCCATGTCCGCTGACGCTCCGTCTGGCCCGAGCATACGTCGTGCGACGAGCGCCGACCTGCCACGCATCGGTGAGCTCGGCGCGATCCTCGTCGAGACGCATCACGAGTTCGACGCGCGGCGCTTCCTGGCCGCGAGCAACCGGACTCCGGCGGACTACGCGACCTTCCTGGGGTCGCAGCTCGAAGACCCGGACGTCGTCATCCTCGTTGCTGACCACAACGGGGACATGATCGGCTACGCGTACGCCGCCCTCGAGGGCTACGACTACATGTCGCTCCGCGGGCCGGCGGGCGTCCTGCACGACATCGTCGTCGATCCCGGGCATCGCGGTCGCGGCGTGGGTCGGCGGCTGCTGGACGCGACCCTGGCGCACCTGAAGTCGCGCGGCGCGCCCCGCGTGGTGCTGTCGACCGCCGAGCGGAACGAGGCGGCGCAGAGGCTGTTCGCGAGCGCGGGCTTCCGCCGGACGATGGTCGAGATGACGCGCGAGCTGGAATGACCAGCCAGCCTCGATCCGCCTGGAGCCCTCTGGCTTACTTCCCCGCCATCTGGATCGCCTCGGTGGCCTCGCAGATCGGCTCCTACATGACCGACTTCGGCCAGGGCTGGCTCATGGCGTCGCTCACTCCGTCGCCCCTCATCGTGTCCCTGCTCCTGACGGCGGAGAGCCTGCCCTTCCTCGCTCTCGGACTTCCTGTCGGCGCGCTCGCAGAAATCGTCGACCGACGTCGGCTCCTGATCGTCTGCCCTCTCCTTCAGCTTTGTGGCGGGAAGCCGCCGGGCCGGCGCGCTTACTAGGGGGCAGGGTCGGTTTCCTGTCGGACTTCGTCCCGGGAGGCTCGGATGGTCGACTTGAACCGGCGACGCGATCCGCGCGCTTGACAATCAATAAGCATGAGCTTATGTTTACTTCTCATGCAGAGCGCGGCCGCGGCCGAAAACAAGATCTTCCAGGCGCTGGCGGACCCCAGCCGCCGGGCGATCTTCGAGTCGCTCACGCGCGGCGAAGCGGCGGTGAAGGACCTCACGGCGCGCTTCGACATCTCGCAGCCGGCGGTCTCCCAGCACCTCGCCACTTTGAAAGGCGCCAGCCTGGTGAACGGCCGGCGCGAAGGGCGCTGTGTCTACTACCGGGTGGAGCCGCGCGGGATGAAGCCGCTCATCGACTGGATCGCGCACTGCCGCGCATTCTGGACGGAGCACGTCGATCGCCTTGAAGAACTGCTGGAGAAAATGGACGAATGAACTCCATCGACAAGACCGCGCCATCGCAAACCGAATCCATTTCATTCGAATTCGATTTGCATCATTCGCCGGAGAAGGTGTGGCGCGCGGTCACCGACCCCGTGCTGCTCACCGAGTGGCTCCTGCCCGTCGTCGAGCTCAAGCTCGAGCCGGGGGCCGCGTTCACGTTCAAGACGCAGCCGTACCCCGGGTGGGATGGCATCGTGAACTGCCGGATCCTCGAGATCGAAGCGCATAGGAAGCTCAGCTACACGTGGGTCGTCGGCGACATGCTGGACACCGTCGTGACTTTCACGCTCACGCCCACGGCGTCGGGCACCCGCCTGTCCCTCGTGCAGTCGGGCTTCAAACCGGACCAGAAGCAGAACTTTGGTGGCGCGCGCTACGGCTGGAAGATGATGGGCGGGAAGCTCGTCGACCTGCTCGCGAGGATCCCATGAGCCGATCGAGACTCGTGGCCTACTGGGTGACCACCCGCCTGGTCGCGTCGTCCATGCTCTCCGCCGGCGTGGCCCACGTCCTCCACGTGCAAAGCGAACGTCAACGGCTTCGTGCGCCTCGGCTACCCGCCGCCCTTCGTCACGCTCGGCGAGCCGCTCTCTCCGTAGGCGGCTACGTAGGACTTGTACATGTGCCCGATCCGCTTTGGGCTCGTCTTCAGAGGAGGTCCCAGTGAACTGGAACGAATGGGTTCGGCAGACCCACCGCTGGCTGTCCATTGCCTTTACGGTGGCCGTCATCGCCAACATCGTCGCCATTGCACAGGGGGGAGGGATGCCTCCGCCCTGGGTGACCTACTCGCCGCTGCTCCCGCTCGCCTTGCTGCTGTTCACCGGTCTGTACTTGTTCGTGCTGCCGTATGCCACCAAGTGGCGCAGCCGGCGACGCACCGACTGAACGGGATTCCCGAGCACCATATCGCAAGGCAAGGGAGAAAAGCGACCCCAGGAGAGGCAGGTAACATGAAGAAGAGCCGGTCTAAGAAAGCCGAGTCTCCATCTGAGCTAATAGACGCGAGAATCGAGGATCTGGGCGACTGGAGGGGCGAGATGCTCTCCCGGCTCCGCGCCCTGATCAAGGAGGCAGACCCCGAAGTGGCCGAGGAGTGGAAGTGGAGAGGGACTCCAGTCTGGTCGCACGACGGGCTGATCTGCACCGGCGAGACGTACAAGAATGTCGTGAAGATGACCTTCGCCAAGGGAGCCTCCCTGAAGGACCCTTCAGGCCTCTTCAATTCCAGTCTCGAAGGCAACGCCAGGCGCGCCATCGACTTCCACGAAGGGGACAAGCTGGACGAGGAGGCTCTGAAGGCTCTCATTCGGGCCGCCGTGGCCTTGAACAAGTCTTCAGCCCGCGGCTCTCTATGACCCGTGAGTGCCGCTCTGGGAACCGTGGGGGCAACGCAAGAGGGCGACATGCCTGGCTCAGGACGCGGCGCGAACCCGCTCAGGAGAGTGTGCGCGTGGGCCATGACGGGCGGGATTTTCTATCTATCCGTCGGCAAGGTACCGAACCCGAAGATGAGCACCCGGGAGCTGCTGGACTACATGAACAGGATGTACGATGCGCTCAAGGGCCAAGGCTGGAAGTACGAGAAGAAGGATTTCGGAAGCGCGAGTTGCTCGCTTCTGACGCCGCCGCCCGGAGATGCGAATGGTCAGTTTGCGACGATCTGCGGCACGGTGGTCAAGGAGATGCTGGTCATGACCTCGGCGTCATCGAAACCGAGCGGCCCCATGGAGAAGCTCAAGACCTTGGCGGAGAGCGCCGCCGCGCGACTGCCCTAGAACGGCTGAAGACCTCATTCCGCTCGCTTCAAGACGGCCAGCCCGGTGTTCAAGACCTCGATGATCCGCTCGACGTCGTAGACGCAGCCCTTCCAGGTGCCGCCGCTCGCCTGCGGCAGCGCCTCCCACAGCCGCGTGCCGCCGGGCAGGGCTCGCCCCTACGAGGCCTGTGTGCGGGCCCGTGGCGAGCACTACTCCTGGTAAGCGGCGGGTTGGCCGAAGGTACGCACGATGCGGCCGGGCCTTGGATCCCAGAGCCTCGCCGTGTGATCCCCGCTGCCCAGCGCCATCCAGCGCCCGTCGGTACTGAAGGCAATGGCGGAGAACGGGAACTTGTCGCCGCCGCCGCTCACCTGCCGCAGCACCCGGCCCGTGGCCAGCTCCCAGATGACGAGGCCCGGGCTGGGGCCTACGGCGACGACCTCCTTTCCGTCGGGGTCGAAGGTGACGCCGAAGCTGCCGCCCGCGATGGGCAGGCTGCGCAGCTCGCTCCCCCTCGCCACCTCCCAGATCCGGATCGCGGGGTCATTGCCGGCGGAGGCGAGCCAGCGGCCATCGGCGCTGAAGGCCACGGAACGCACGGCCGACTCATGCCCGCGAAAGGTGCGCCGCTCCTGGCCGGTCGCCACCTCCCACAGCCGCGCCGTGCGATCCTCGCCGGCGGAGGCGAGCCAGCGCCCGTCGGGGCTGAAGGCCACGCCGAGGATCCCCTTGTCGTGTCCGAGGAGGCGTCGCGCCGGCTGGTCCAGACGGGGGTCCGAAAGCCAGACGGATTTGTCGGCGCTCTCGCCGACGAGCTCGGAGGACTTTCCACCGCAGGCGGAGGCCAGCCAGCGCCCGTCGGGGCTGAAGGCCACCGACGAGACCCAGTCGGGACGCGGGAGAGTCCTGATTTCCGCGCCCGTGGCGGCGTCCCAGATCCTCGCCGTGCGGTCGCGGCTCGCGGTCACGAGCCAGCGCCCGTCCGGACTGAAGGCGACCGACGTGACCCAGCCCGCATGGCCGCGCAGCGTGCGCAGCTCGCGCCCCGTGGCCACTTCCCAGAGCCGGGCGGTCTTGTCCATGCTCGCCGTGGCCAGCCAGCGACCGTCCGGGCTGAACGTCACGGCGACGACTGCCGCGGTATGGCCGACCGCTTGAACCGGTACGGTTCCGCCGCTGTTCCCTGGGCGTGCTCGAAGAGCCGAGGAGAACAGGGCGCTGACAAGAAGGACCCGAAGAAGAGCGCCGGGGGGGCTGCGGTACAAGCCTATTTCCTGCACCCCACGGTGATGATGGAATCGGATCCCTGAATCGCCGTTCCCGCGGTCGTGTTCCCGGTCAGGGTGGCAGAGGTGTCCCCGCAGGCGATACCGGTGGCTTGGGTGGCGAATTGCAGGACCAGGTCGTTGCGCCCGTCGCCGTCCACATCTTCAATGTGCCCGGTGTCATTCTGTGCCGGGGCGGCTGCGGGGCCGAACCGCACGCTGGTCGGGTCCACGGTGGTCGCGTCGAAGCTGGTGGTGGTGAGGATCGCCACCGGGATGACGCCTTGGTTGCGGGGGTTGATGGCGTTGGGCAGGCTCCCCGGCTTGACGTCTATCGCCACGGGGATGAACGTCACCGGGCCCTGCGTCGTGCCCCGCACGGCAAGATCAAAGAAGCCGCCGGTGCTCCCCGGGCAGTCGTCGGCCAGGGTTTCGGCGCCCGTCTCCTCGTCGGCACTGGGCAGCTCGGCGAAGCCGAGAACGTAGAAGTTGACCGGACCGGGGGGATGCGGGCTCGCAAAGGAAAAACCTCCCAGGGAGCCTCCGGGCCTGATCTGAAACAGGCCGGGGGGGACCTGGCCGGTATCGGGCTGGTCGGGCGGAAGAGGGGCGGTCTCCACGGCCTTCCAATGAACGGTGGAGCGCCCGCTGAACGTCGCATTCAGCCAGCCCCGCGGACTGGCGACGTCGGAGAGCGATGGGGCGAAGTCCAGGGCGAAGTCGGAGATCGCCTGCTGGCTGGCGGCTCCATTGGACAGGGTGTACCGGTAGCGGAAGAGGTTCGTGGCCGCCTCAAAGGTCACGGCGACGTCGACGGTCGGCTGGACCAGGTTGGGGGGCGCGGGGCAGGGGAGGCTCGTTTGGGCCTGCGCCGGGATGCCCGCGCCCATGCACGGAGCCAGGGCCAGGATGACGAGGAAGAGTCGAGAGCGGTTCTGCATGGTCGCCTCTCCTTGTCTGGCTAGCGCGACCGGAGATGCCAATGCGTCGCGCTTGGATTCTGCGGCGATTCGGCGTTGACGGGCATCCGCAGGTTGTTATCGAGGATGGCCATGACCAGGAAGGGGCGCAGCTCCCGGGGGACGTTCCGGATGCGCAGGTCCGCTTCGAGGCCGCGGCGATGGCCGCAGTGTGGGGGATGCCAGGGGTTGTCAATCGCGCCGTCGCCATTGGCGTCCACGTCGAACAGCCCGCCCTGGGGAAGGCTCAGGCTCGTGAACGCCAGGGTGGGTGTGGGTGGGAGCGGAAACCCCAGGGCGCGGAAGAGATCGACCAGCAGGTCGAACTCCACGGGAAATTGCTGGACATTGGCCGCCGCCGAGGGATTGGCGAAGATGTTGTTCAGATCATGGCCCACGGAGGAGGTCGTTCCATAGCCGGGGCCGGAAGCCGGGATGGCACCCAGGCCGCCCAATTCCACTCCAATGGTCGCACTGCCGGGAAGGACGGGTGTGCCGTCGGGCGCCGTGCCGGTGAGGGAAACATCCATGATCCCGGAGACTTCGGGAGCCGTGTAGGTGGTGGGCAGCAGGCCGCTCGGTCCGCTGTTGCCCGAGCTGGGGTCGAACTCTCCCCCCGGCCGGTCGGCATCGGTGTGCAGGTGGCCGCCCGTCCCGTCCCGGGCCCGTACCGCGATCTGGATGTCGCAGTTGGGAATGATCGCGCCCGTAAAGATGTCGAAGCAGAAAGCCACCAGTGGCAGCCTGACCAGGCTCGTGCTCACGGCACAGCCCGAGAAGGCGAGCGTGCTCGGCGCCACGGTGAAGTCGGTGCTCTGAGAAACGAGAGGAGCGGCCGGTTGCGGCTGGCTCGGATCCACCAGCAGCCGAACGCCGGCGTTCTGCGCGGACGCCACCGCGGCGCAGGCTGACAGCAGAAGACCCGACGCCAGGGTCTGGGCTCCAGGACGAGCAAGACGGCGGAGCTGGTTTGGCATGCCGACCTCCGGGCCAGATTCCGTTCGGGATTTACTCGCTGCTCGGGCAGTCTATCTTCCGCAGGCGCGGGGCGCAAGTCAAGAGTGATGATTCATGGGATCCCGAGTCTCAGGTCGTTCGACCGAGACTACTGAGAAGCGCGGACCCCGAATGTCAGGGGCGCGATCCTTCTCGTCACGCCGATGGGCGGCCGCGTGGTACGGCCGGACGTGGACGCGCGCGCGTTGTTCCCCGCCTCGTTGTTTGACATCGAGGAGCACTTCCGCAGCTGAACACTCCCCGGCGCTTTCCTGGAAGCCCGCCCTCTGGGTTCCCTGGCCGTTTCAGGAAACCCCACCACGGGTGGAACCAAATTGGAACCACCTGGTTCTTCGTCGTTTGCGCGGTGTCAGGAAGTTATTGACTGGCTTGGTACGCCCGATAGGGCTCGAACCTATAACCTTCGGCTCCGGAGCGCGGAAAACGGGGAACTCTGTGAAACGCAGTGGAACCGGCTGAAACAACCTATGTCCTTCAGACCCGCATGGATAGCGGATGCACTTGGGTTCAGGATGTTTCACCGAGTTGCAGGTCATCTCGCAAAGAATTTGTCCCCGGTTTGTCCCCGGTGCGTGCTACTTTCACCGAGAGAGAGCACGCGATGCCGAAAGTACGAATGTCGCCCGCCTGGATCGCCGGCCTGAGCGCCGACGATGACGCGGAATGGATCGACACCGAGCAGCGCGGCCTCGTGCTGCGCGTACGACGCCGTCGGCTGGTCTGGTTCGTCCGGTACCTCTACGACGGCTCTGCGAGGCGCTATCGCATCGGAGCGCCCCCTGAGATCGGCCTCTCTGCCGCGCGGAAGCTGGCGTCGACCATCCGGGGCCGCGCGGACGGTGGCCAGGACCCCCAGCAGGAGAAACGCGGCAAACGCTAGGCGGCGCGCCAGCGGCGCCTTGGGGAGACCGTGCACGGCGCGCTCGCCTCCTGGCTCAAGGACACGCACCACGGCCCGCTCGCACACTGGAAGGGAGGCCTCGAGGGTGGATCGGCCCGAGCGATCCTGCACCACACGAAACGCCTTGACCGCACGCTCGGCAAGAAGCTCTTGAGCGAGATCACGACGAAGGACCTCGAGCGGTTCATCTCCCAGGCGGTAGCCCCGGCCACCAAGAACCGGTGCCGCGGCGCCCTGCGGGTCTTTTTCGGATGGGCGGTCCGCGTCGGCCTGATCGAGAAGCTCCCCACGGCCGGGATCCAGCGGGTGCACGAGACGCCGCGCACGCGCGTGCTCTCGGACGACGAGATCCGCATCCTGATCCGGAAGTTCGACGAGACCCGCTACGGCCGCGCCCTGCGCCTGCTGTTCCTCACCGGGCTGCGCCGCGACGAGGTGCTCGGGATGAAGTGGAGCTGGCTCGACCTGGACAAGGGCCTGCTCACGATCCCGCCCGAGGCCGACAAGGTGGGCCGGATCCGCGACGAGCCGCGCCGCGCCGGCCTCCCGCACGTCGCCGTCACCCTCTTGACCGAGCAGCGCGCTGCCCTTTTCGCGGAAGGCGTCAGCTCGGAATTCGTCTTCGCCACCAGTACCGGCGCGCGCCCCTGGGATTCGCTGAAACCGATCCTCTACGACCTCCGCGGCCGCCGACCGAGCGGCCTGCCCGCGTCCCAGGACAAGCGGGCCAAGAAGCGGGTCGCGGTGCTTCCCGACGACGTGACCATCCACGACATCCGCCGGACGGTCGCCGACGCGCTGTTCAATCGGATCGGCACGCCGCCCTGGATCGTCGACCACGTCGTGCTGGGCCATGCCCGCCCGAAGCTGCTCCGCACCTACATGCCGACCCTGCCCCTCAAGGAAGCCCGTGAGGCACTGCAGAAGTGGGGCGAGGAGATCGAGAAGATCCTGAATGGCGAGGTCGGAGCCCAGGGACAGGCCCTTTGACGAGCATACGCAAGTTGCGTATGATGAGCTGAGAGCGTGGAGTTCATCGAGGCGCCGGTCTTCACGCAGCTGCTCTCGAAGTACCTGACCGATGACGGTTACAGCGAGTTGCAGCTCTACCTCGCGAATAACCCTGAGGCAGGGGACGTCATCCAGGGCACGGGTGGCTTCCGGAAGTTACGTTGGTCGGATCCGAGGAGGGGCCAGGGGAAGCGCGGTGGGCTGAGGGTTGTCTACTACTACTTCGACCAGGACCAGCAGATCTGGTTTCTCACGATGTACGGCAAGGACGAGGCTGCGGACTTGAGCGCGCAAGAGAAGCGGCTACTCAAGGCAGCGGTCGACGAAGAGAAGCGGCAGCGGGCCCGGCGTAGAGGCTCGAGGAGGAAGTAGCCGATGGCGAAGGCCAGCAAGCGGAAGAAGAAGCGGACTCTCTTCCGCGAGCTCATGTCGGGCGTGGAGGCGATGCGCGAGCATCGCGCGGGCCGCCTCACGCTGCGGACGCATCACGTTGAGCCGATCGCGCTCCCGCCGCTCGAACCGGACGTGGTCCGCGAAACACGTGAGGCGCTCCACATGTCACGCCAGGTGTTCGCCTTCAAGCTCGGCGTCAATCCCCGGACGTTGGAACGTTGGGAACAGGGTCGCAGCAAGCCCAACGAACAGGCGGCCGCGTTGATCTGGCTCGTGCGGAAATACCCCGATACCTTGGAACGGCTGGAGTCTTTGAGCGCTTCGGCCTGAGCGACCGCACGCTGATCTTCGGCACTACTCCCCGAAGGTGAGCCACTCTGACCGAAACGGCGCTCAGCCCTCAACTGGAAGGACGCCGCGGTGAGCGGCGGCGCTTCCTGCGGCTTGCCTGCGACGCCAGGAAAGCATCGAGCTGGCTCCTCTGATCCGGTCGCTCGAGCGCCTTCTCGACCACAGGCGCGGCCTCCGGGAACAGGCTCTCGACGAGGGCCAGGAAGTTCCCCCGCAGCCGCCGCGGATCGATCACCACGTGGCTCATCTCCTCCTCGTAACGCCGGAGCAGCACCGAGAGGTCGAACGGCTTCCGGTCGTGGATGGCCTGCAGCTTCGCGAAGTCCGCCTGATCGCCACGCACCGTCTTCATCAGGGCCAGATCGTGACGCTCGGGCACGAGCACCGTCAGGCGAACGAGACGGGGCATCGCGCGCAGCAACCGATCCTCGAACTCGTACGGTCCATCGGCGACTCCGCTCTGCTCGAAGGGCATGGCCAGGCCCGTCGCCTCTCGTGCCGCCCTTATCGCTCGCTTGAGGTGGGCGCCAAGAGCGTTGAAAGTGTCGATATCCGTGGTCGGATCGTCGATCCGATACTTCAGCGCGGCGGCGCCGCCCCCGATGATGACGACGGTCGCGGGCCGCTTGAGGGCGAGATCGACGGCCCGCAGGAATCGCTCGATCTCAGCTCGGACGTAGTACCTCACGCCGCGACGCGGACGTGCTTCCGGAAGGTCGTGGCGAAGCTCTCGAGCTCCATGTTCATGAGGAAGCCCCAGCGCCGGGCGAGAGCCGGCGACCTCTCCTGCGCCGCGGCCCGTGCAAACGACCCACGCCCGCCGGAGAAGAAGGCCCGCAATGCCGTCCTGCGGCGGTCTCGAAGACGGCTTGCGCGCCGTACGAGACGCCGATCACCGCCGAGCTGGCCGGTCAACTCGAGGTAGAACCCCAAGGCCTGACGCTCGTCCCGCAGCGTGGCCTCTCGCTCCAAGCGCTCATACTCCAACTTGTCGCGCTGCCGCCAGAAGGCGACGGGGAGAACACGAGCCACCGTCGGGCTGTGGTGCGCCAGCACCAGCCCATCGGCAAGAACCTCCTCCGGCGGCGGATGTCCCCTTGCTTGCGCCGGTCCGCCGAGCGGAGCGCCGAGGGCCGCCAACCGCCCCCTCAGCCTTTGCTCATCCGAAGCGCCATGGGCGGGCCGTGCCGCCGTCAACAAGGCCGTCAGGACATCTGCCTGCGGATGGGCAAGGTTCGCGCGGTAAACCGTCGCTACACCGTCGCGCTCGGCGACCGTCAGTCCCGCCGCCTTCATGGCTTCCAGTTCGCGGTGTGCCGCGGCGAAGCTCACACCGCTCGCGCGCGCGAGTGCGCTGACACTCCCCCTGACCCTGTCGGCCCAGAGCCGGCGAAGAAGCTGCCGACGAGCCCGGCTCGTCACCAGGTATTCGAACACACGACCAGTCTATCGGATTAGTTGATAGTTGTCGACCTCCTCTACCCCGCCGTCCTCAGGCCCGCAACGGGGCCCGTCGGGGACCGCCGGCGGCTACAGTCGGCCCTTGACAATCGTCCATGTGCGACGCATATATGTATGGAGCAGGCATCACGCTCGCCGAGAGGGGGTCCCTTGGGAATGGATCGAGCCCGGCGCCGAAACGACGAACGGCCCGCCCTGCGGCCGGTGGAGTTCCACATCCTGCTGAGCCTCACCGCGGGCGAGCGGCACGGCTACGGCATCATCCAGGATATTGAAGCCCGAGGTGAGACCGTGGTGCCCGACGTGGGCACGATGTACCGTGCCCTCGCGCGCATGCTCGAAAACGGACTGATCGAGGCGGCGGTCCGCCGGCCGGCACCGGAAGCCGACGACGAGCGCCGCAACTACTACCGCATCACCGACGCTGGCCGACGCGCCGCCAAGACCGAGGCACGGCGGCTCGAAATGTTGATGCGTGCGGCGCGTATTGGAGGCCTTCTCCCGAAGGACACCAAATGAGCCGGAGTCATATGATGACCGTCTCGGAGCGGTGGTTCAGGCTGTTGCTTCGCTTCTACCCCGCCGACTTCCGCGACGAGATGGGCGACGCGCTGGTCGAGGCGTACCGCGACCGCGCGCAGGACGTCCTGCGCCGTGGCGGGACCCTCCGCCTGGCGGCGGTGTGCGTCCGGGCGCTCGCGGACTCGCTGCGCAACGGCGTGGGCGAGCGGCTCCGGCCAGCAATATCGTGGCGGCGCAGCGGCGACTGGGGCCGCGATGTCGAGCACGCGATCCGCCGGTTGAGGCGTGCGCCGACGCTGGTCCTGTCGACGATGGCGACACTCGGGGTTGGCCTGGGCGTCTCCGCCGTCGTCTACACGGTCGTCCAAAGGGTCCTGATCGACCCGATGCCATACAAGGACCCGGACGACCTGTACTACGTATGGCGAGACTACGGCCCGATCGCCGACCTGAAGCGTGGCATGCTGGCCGGGACGGACGTCGTGGAGCTTCAGAAGGCCGGCGGGGTCATCGAGCAGGTCGTGGGCCTCGGCCGCCAGCTCAACACGTTCTCCATCGGGAGCGAGAGCGAGCGGATCGAGATCCCGGTGATGTTCACGTCGCCGGCGTTGTTCGACCTGCTGGGCGTGCCGCCAGCCCTCGGGCGCGCCTTCGCGGCCGACGAAGTGGGGCCAGGCACGTCGTCGGTGATGGTGCTGACGCATGAGCTGTGGAATCGACTCGGCGCCGATCCCGAGGTCATCGGCCGCGAGGTGCGCCTGAACAACCGGCCCTACAATGTCATCGGCGTCCTGCCGCGCGGCTTCGTGTTCGCCCGGAACGAGAGTGCGGGGCCGCCGCAGCCGGCCGATGCCTTCATCCCGTTTCGTGTCCTGCTCGAAGACGCCAATCCGCGAGACGGATCGTATGCGGGCCTCATCCGCGCGCGGCGAGGCACCACCCCCGAGCAACTGGCCGCCGCCGTGGAAGCCGTGGGCCGGACCGTGGACCTCCGCGATTTCCAGGGGCGCGGGCTGAGACTGTATCCGGTGGGACTGAAGTCCGACCTCGTGGCGGGCGTGCGGCCGGCCCTGGTGGCGCTCGCTCTCGGTGGCGTGTTCCTCGTCCTGGCGGTCATGGTCAACCTCGCATCGGTCTTGCTCGCGCGGACCGCCCAGCGCGAGCAGGAGCTGGCGGTCTCGCGCGCGCTGGGCGCGAGCGGGGCCGCCGTCGCGCGGGCAACGCTGTTCGAGGGAGCGCTGCTGGGGCTGGGGGGCGGCGGCGTGGCCGCGCTCGGCGGCTTCTGGGCCGTGCGGGCCTTGGTCGCCCTGGCGCCGCTCGACCTTCCGCGCCGGGAGGCGATCGCCGTGGACGGGCGCATCGCCGGTGTCGCGATCGCGGCCGGTGCGGTGATAGGCCTGCTCGCTGCTCTTGCCCCGGCGACGTGGGCGGCGCGCGCCTCGTTGTCTTCTCTCCTTGCGAGCAGCGCCGTACGGGGCGGAGGCGGGCACGGCCGCTTGCGGCGCGGCATGGTCGTGACCCAGGTGGCGTTGTCGCTCGTGCTGCTCGCCGCGGGCGGGCTGGTGGTGCGCAGCTTCGAGCGGCTGCTGCGCGTCAATCCCGGTTTCCGGCCCGAAGGCGTCCTCAGCCTCTGGGTTCGTATGCCGCCTGAGTTCTTTCCCGAAGGGAAAGACGTGGTTGCGCTCCAGGACCGGATCGAGCAGGAGTTGGCCGCGTTGCCCGGCGTGAGCGGCGCGAGCGCGACGTCCGTCCTTCCGTTCAGCCCGCGACCCCTGCCGGCGTTCCACGCCGCGTCGTCCTATCAGACCGCGATCACCTTTCCGGGGGCGCCCGGCAACAGGGGCGACGCCGACCGGGACGCGCCGCTCGTCGATCTAGTCGGAGCGCGACCCACGTACTTCGACGTCATGGGCATTCGCCTGCTGGCCGGCCGCGGCTTCGACCCCGCGCGCCGAGAGGACGAAGCCCTGATCGACGGCGCGCTGGCCAGACAGTTCTTTCCAACGACGAGCCCGATCGGGGCGGAGGTACGGATCGGGGACCGTCCGCTCACGATCGTGGGCGTGGTGCGGCAGCCGCGGCTGTACGACGTCCATCAGGATGGGCGCCCGCAGCTCTTCGTCCGCGCGGAGGGTTTTGTTCGGCACCAGGCGTTCGTGCTGCGGACGGACCGGGACCCGCGCGCGCTGATCCCGGACGTGCGTCTGGCGATACGGCGCATCGACCCGCGCCTCGTGGCCGCGCAGATCCGGCCGATGCAAGAGCTGATCGAGGGCTCGCTGCGGCGCCAGCGCATCAGCGCTGTGCTCCTCTCCGCCTTCGCGCTGGGCGCGTTGCTCCTCGCCGCCATGGGCTTGTACGCCATCGTAGCCGGAGCCGTCATGCGCCGTCGTCACGAGCTCGCCTTGAGACTGGTCGTCGGCGCCGACCATCGTGCGCTCCTGCGGCTTGTCGTCCGGGAGGGTGCGACCCTCGTCATGCTGGGCGTGCTGATTGGCGCACCTGGCATCTACTTCGCGGGACGCGTCATCCGCGGTGTGCTGGTGGGTGTGGCGCCGCTCGATCCGCTCACGCTCATTTCGGTAGCGGCGGGCCTTGGCCTGGTCGCGATGCTCTCGTGCTACGTCCCCGCCCGGCGCGTGCTGGGGATCGACCCGGCGCAGTTGCTAAGACAGGAGTGAACATGCTGCGCTCTGCGCTGCTCGTTGTGGCCGCCCTAACGTTCGTTCTTTTACCGGACCGCGCGTCCGCCCAGGCGAGGCACTACGCGCTCGAGTCCCCGGACGGCCTCGGGCTGCACAACGTCGCCGCCGAGCCGGCCACGCTCCAGGGCAGGAAAGGCTTGCGCCTGACGCTCTCCGAGGAAGGACGGCGCCGGTTGGAAAGCCTGACCCCCGAGCCCAGCGCGCAGGTTCAGGTTCGTCTCGATCTGCTCGCGTCGATCGAGGGTCTTGCCTTCGCGAACGGCGTGATCGAGGCGGAGATTGCCGGCGCTCCGGCGCCGGGCGCGGCCGAGGGAGCGCGCGGCTTCGTCGGCATCGCGTTCCGGCTGCAGAAGGACAACCAGACCTACGACGCGTTCTACCTGCGCCCCACGAATGGTCGGGCCGACGATCAAGAGCGAAGGAATCATGCAACGCAGTACATTTCACTTCCAGAGTGGCCGTGGTTCCGGCTTCGCAAGGAGACACCTTCCAAATACGAGTCGTACGTCGACCTCGTCCCTGGAGAATGGACGAAAATCAAGATCGAAGTGCGCGGCAGCCAGGCGCGGCTCTACGTGCGCGACAACGAACAGCCGACGCTGATCGTCAACGACGTCAAGTCCGGCGCACACGGGAAGGGAGCGGTCGCTCTGTGGCTGGAACCGGGCACGGTGGCGCACTTCCGGAATCTCACCGTGGATGTGGCCCCCGACGCGAGATAGGACACTCTCTCTCCGCGATCAACGCACAGGGGCGTCTACCGGGCCCAGTAGGGTAAAATAGCCTCATGGCGACGGCGTCCAAGCCCACTGCTCATGCGCACATCAGAGCGACCCCTGGTGTCCGCGGCGGGCGGCCCTGCATCGATGGGACGCGCATCACGGTCATGGACATCGTGAAGCTCGAGCGGATGGGCCTGCTCCCAGGGGAGATGCGGACGCACTACTCCTCGCGACCCCTGACGCTCGCCGAAGTTCACGCCGCTCTCACGCTCTATTACGACCATAAGGCCAAGATCGATGCCTCCTTCGAGGAGGATCGGCAGTGGGACGAGGGGCATGATGAGCGGCGGGACGAGTACCTGAGGCGAAAGGCCGGGAAGTAGAGCCGGGCCGTTTCGCCCTCTTCACCTGGAGCCAGAGCGCGAGCCGCGTGATCGCGGTATAGACCATGACAGTGAGGACGTGGGGCGGCTGCGCGTATCTCGACCCCACGTGGACCCCCTTGTTCGCATTGCCCGCCGAGCAGAGGGCCCCAGGCGCCGCGGATCGCAGCCGGGCCGTGAGATGTCGGATCAGGTGAGGCCACGACAAGTGTGAAGGACAAATCGGTTCTTGATCTAACCGATCTTCTACAGAAACACGAGATCCCGCCGGCGAGTGTGCTCGTGTTGCGTCATCGACCCCAGGAACCAAAGCTGCGCAGGATGCTTTCGTGGCTCGCGGCAGAGAAGCCCGATCTATACAACGCATACCAGCAAGCTCAATTCCCCAAGGTCGAGAAAGCATTTACGCGAGCGAAGTACATTGCCTCGTTTATCGGCGTCGCTGCCGGGAGGGCATTGTTTGCTGGACTCTATGCGGTGAAGAGCTGGCGGCAGATCGGCTCCGAAGAATATTGGAAGATTCCTGCCAACAAGGAACTCCATGAGTCCTTCGGCATGGCCGGATTCGGGAGTAATCGGTCCACGACCCTCTGGTTTGAGCTAATCCTCAGCACCGACTTCTATGCCGCCTGGCGGGGTCGTTTGGTCATTCGCTGGCCGGGCCTCGAGCGATCCTGGTGGCGATGGGCCGATCGCAACACTTTCCTAATTGACGCAATCCGCGAATCAAGCGCTCTCGAAGCAGTTGTGCCGCCGTGGGACGAGCTCGTCTTAACGTGGCCAGAGCTGAAGGTACTACCTTCGAACTGGCAGGCTTCGCTGAGGGAGTGGCGTGGAATCTACTACATTCTGGACTCGTGCGACGGCCGCGGATACGTTGGCGCAGCCTACGGCACCGAGAATATTCTGGGACGGTGGCTCAATTACCGCGTGTCTGGCCACGGCGGCAACAAGGAGCTGCGAAAGCGCAATCCGACCACTTTCCAATTCAGCATCCTCCAACGTGTTTCTCCCGATATGTCGGCTGACGAAGTCATTCAGTTGGAACAGACTTGGAAGATCCGACTTCACACCCGGGAATTCGGTCTCAACGCCAAGTAGCCCCTGAACCTCTAGCGCTTGACCGGCACGTGCGGGCCTTGGAGCTCGAGCTGCTCCGGCGCCGTCGTCGCTTGCAGAGCCGTCGGGGGACTGGTGGCTGCCGGAGCCGCAGGAACCGGTGGGATGGAAACCGAGGTAGGCGCAGCAGCAGCTACTCTCGCGTAGGCACGCACGAAGTCTTGATGAACGGGGTCTCCGAGACCGGGCGGGACAGTGAATGCACGGACGACGAAGCCCTTCAGCAGGGCTGCGAGGCTTGCGCCACTGTTTGCGGCGGCTCGAAGACGCGTCAACTTGTCGTCAGCATCGGTGCCGAACTGCTCTCGCTCTATCGCGACAACCAAGTGGCGCGCTTCGGAGCTGTGCGAGAGGATCTCTTCGACTAGGCGCGTTGCTTCTCGGGTGTATGGGGGTGCCGCGTGGAGCCGGGACAGATCAATCTCTGCTGGCAGCCGAACGTCGCGCGCAGCGAGTGCCTTTCGGACCCAAGCCACCGTTCCACCAACGAGACTCGCAGCTCGTTCCGGATCTTGGTCGCCGAATGCGAATCGCCGGCCCAAATACTCTTCACGCTCCGTTCGAGGCACGGGAAGGACGTCCGCGCAAACGGCAATCAAATACTGCGCCAACCGCACCAGTAGCGCTGAGAAGAGATAGCGCGCAGCCATAACCTTGTCGGAGTCAGACTTAAGGGAGGGATATCGCTGAGCTAGCTCACCAAGAAGTCGGAGCGCTTTGTTGAGGTGGCGGTAGAGCATCTCACGCCAGCCCTCCACCTCGACAAAGAGCACCCCCTGACGCAGCCAACGCCATTCTTCGTCGGCATCGTACGCTGTCGCTTTGTCGTTCCACCTCTTCTTTGCAGCATCGAATACCGCGAAGTCACTGCGCGCGGGCCAGACTGTCGCGTCTACGCCGCTAGATTTCTCCCAAGACTCCAATTCACCGATGCTGAAGACCTCGACGCCTAGCGATCGAGCAAAGGTCGCGGCCCCCCGGTCTACATCCGCAGCTACGAGGTAGCTACTGTCAGCCCGAAGCATCGTCCGGACACCGCAAAGCCAAATGATGCGATCGAGCAGGCTGAACTTTCCTGACTTGCACTCGATGTGCCGTCGAGTCAAGTGGAAACCGCTCACGTACTCCGAGACCAAGACGTCAATGTCCGTCGCAAGCATACGGCGGTCTTCCGTTGCTGCCGGAATGAGTCCGCGCTCCGCGAATGATCCTTGTGCCAAGAAGAGACGCTGCGCCCGAGCTTCGAGTAGCACACCATTGACCGGAGAGGGCGCGGGGCTGCTGGGGCCGCTCGTGCTCCCGCGCGTAACCTTCCGTACCATCAGCTCTCCCGCAAGCGGCGGATGAGATCGCGCTCCGCCTCCGCAGTCGCTTCGGCGACTTTACCGGGCGTAGCACGGAGCTGTTCTGTCGAGGCGAAGGCGATCCCATCCGACATGTCGTCTGCAACGGTGCTGCCACTCGTCTGAATGCTGCCCGTCGTGACGATCGAGTGCACCTTCTCCACGACGTCACGCTGGACGAGCTCCATTACGAACTGACCCCGCCTGAAGGGGAAGGGTCGGACCCTGATCAGCCCAGCCCGTTCCGGAGTGATGTAGTCCGTGCCGATTGCGGTACAGGGCCCGATCTCGCCTGTGTTGAGGAGCTTGGTCAGGAGGCGGTCCGGATTCGTGATTCTCCCGGTGCCGCGCCGGCCGTAATGCTGGCCATTCCGAATGGAGTCCAAGAACACCTTCACTCTGTCGGCGGTGTCTTCTCCGAACCCGCTCACCTCCGCGTAGAAGTGGGGTGACGTCAGGAAGGTTCGGGTGGAACCATCCGTCATGGTGAGTTCCGTACGGCTCAACAGGCCTACGTTAATCCCCATGTCGACGAGGTGCTCGGCGTTGCTCTCCTTGGCCTCGTTCCGAATGATCGGCTCTGGTGCGCCTTGGTATGTCCGGACCTTGTCAATGATCGCGTTCAGGGCCTCGCGGTCGGTCCTGTCGAGGCCGGCCATTGCTTTCCCCGCCTTGTTCATCCTTCCCGACCAGACCTTCTCCGAGTAGAGCAGCGGTTCCTTGAGACCGTATCCTGTCTTCACTGAGACGATGTTGTAGTTCTGCGCCAGTCGAACGGCCTTCTTGGCCGTCTCTTCGCCGAACTCTGCAGCGAGGATTTCGATCGCCCCGGATTCGGACACGGGCACCCGCTCGGCTTCGAAGAGCAACCGAAGGGCCGCTCGATCGCTCTGCGTCGGTTCCGCCTTCTCGTAGACGCCCGCGACGGCTTGCAACAGCCCCTCGAACGTGAGGACCAAGCTCTCGATCTCGGTAGATTGCAGCGTCTGGCGGACGTGGATCAAGCCACTCTGTTAGAGGGCGGGAATGACCACTCTCTTGCAGTCAGGCGGTGAGAACCCTTCCTCGGCGGCGAGTATCTGGAACCGGTCGAGGCTTATGCGACCGTGTCCACGCAGGGCGGACGCGAGAATGCCTATCCGGCCCGCGTCCGCCGTCGCGTATAGCTCGGCAGTTAGGACGGCATCCGCGCGGGCGAAAGGCTTGAGCGCCTTGGCCGCCGAGATCACCAGCTTGCCGAGGTCTACAGAGCTGGGTCCGACGGAAACGACGGTCACTCCCGGGGAAGTCGTCATGTGGGTCGGCTCTGGCTCCAAGAGCACTCGCACCAGCCGCGTGGAGCCGTCGCGGCCGTTGCAGCCGACGCTGCCACCTGCCTAAGTGATTGGACCGTTGGTACGCCCGATAGGGCTCGAACCTATAACCTTCGGCTCCGGAGGCCGACGCTCTATCCAGTTGAGCTACGGGCGCACGGGCGACGACGACGAGGCACTATAACACGGCCGGGCTAGCCCCCGGCGTAGTAGCCCTTGCGGGCCCGCGCGTTGGCGTCGGAACGGTCGACGTCGACCCGGATCGTCCGCCACCTGGGCTTGCCTTCGGGCGGCTCGTAGCCCAGCAGGTAGCGGTGGCGCAGGGTCATGGCGATGGACTCGACCGCTTCCTTGAGGCGGTCGCTCCCCGGAGGCTCGTCGCTGCCGGGGGTGTAGTGCTGGATGCCTTTCAGGATCTCGGCTCGGCCGCCGGTGTCGTCGGCGAGCTCGATCAGCGGCTTGCCGTCGAAGCCCCGCCTGGGCCAGCTCCGGCCGCCGGGTCCCCCGCCAAGCCCTGAGTCTGGTCCGCCGCCGCCTCCCGACCAGCCTCCTCCCCCGCCGGGCCAGCCACCGCCGGGGCCGCCTCGGCCGCCGCCAGGCCCCCCGGGCCTTCCGACTCCGGGCCCGCGCCGGCCGGGAGGGTGGGAGAGATTCCGCAGCTCGTTCCCTCCGTCGAGACCGATCGAGAAGACCGGCACCTCGGCCCGGCGGGCGAACTCGCGAAGCTCATCGAAGGTTCGGCTGCTCGAGGTGTCCACGCCATCGCTGACGAGAACCACCGCCTTGCTTTCCGCCGCGCCCTTGGCCACTCGCTGAATGGCCAGGTAGGCGACGTCATAGAGCATGGTCCCCCCGCCCGCCTCCAGTTTGTCGAGCACGCTGGCCAGCCGCTCCCGATCGGACGTGAAGTCCTGGACCACCCTCAGACGATCGTTGAAGGTGATCACCATGATCTCGTCGGCCGGCTCGAGGAGGTCGATGAAGTGCCGGAGGGCCTCCTCCACCTGGCGGATCTTGGTGTCCATGCTCCCGCTCACGTCGAGGGCCAGGGCGAGGCGCAAGGGGCGGCGCTCGCCGCTGAACAGCGTGACCTTTTGCCGCTTCCCGTCCTCCGAGACCTCGAAGTCCTCGCCGTGCAGTCCCAGCACGGGCTGACCAACCTTGTCGAGGACCGAGACGGGCACGCGGACGGTTCGCGTGCGAACGGCGAACGTGGGTTCGTCGGTTGCGCTCGGGCGGGAGGGAGGGGATGCGGGCGGCGGAGGCGGTGCTTTCTCGGCCGGAGCGGCCCGCCGCACGGCCACCACCAGGGTCTCGCTGGCGCCGGCCTCACGCAGCGCCGCCTCGCGCGCCGGGTCGAGCGTCTCGGCGAAGCCGCGACCCTGCAGCTCGGACAGGATCATGTGCTCGCTGATGCCGGCCCGAAGGAAGCGGACGAGATCCGTGGTGGTCAAGGGAGTGTCGCCCCGGACGCCCTGGGTCGCGGCCACCAGGAGCAGCAGGGCGACGATCCCCCCTACGACCGCACGTCGTTCGCGGCTACGACGGTTCTGTGACATGGCGTCCCTCATGGAGGACAGGCCTCAGGCGAGGGCTCGCTGCGGGGCCACCCCGGCGTCGCTCGCGGTCGGCGCGCGAAACCCAGCCGTTTCTTCTACATCGGGCATCGGAGCGTGTCCAGGCGCTCCTCTGGGAAACGAGACCCCTCCGTTTCTCGCGCATACACGAGCAGGATTCGTGCCGACGAAGGAAGAGAAGGCCCGGCGTCAGGCCCGGAACTTCTCGCAGGGGACGATCCCCCACCGATGGAGCCGGAAACGCACGGCCGTCCAGAGCGTGCCCAGGCCGTAGACCACTCCGGAACGGAAGCCAACCGACGAGGCGTCCTCGAAGTAGCGGGTCGAGATCGGCACCTCGGCCACCGGCAACCCGAAGTGGACGGCCTGGAAGATCACCTCCGTGTCGAAGACGAAGCCGTTGGAATTGCGGAGGAAGGGTACCGTCTCCAGGAAGTGGCGGCTGTAGGCGCGATAGCCCGTGTGGCATTCCGAGAACTTCCGGCCCATGGCCAGGTTCTCGAACCAGGTCAGGAACCGGTTGGCCGCGCGCTTCCAGAGCGGCATGCCGCCGCGCCGCGCCCCCCCGGGGATCAGCATGCGCGAGCCGAGCACCATGTCGGCCCGCCCCTCGCGGATGGGCCGTATCATCTCGGGGATGATTGCGGGGTCGTACTGGCCGTCCGGGTGGAGCATGATCACGATGGTGGCCCCGTCGCGCAGCGCCTCCATGTAGCAGGTCTTCTGGTTCCCGCCGTAGCCGACGTTGTGGGGATGGCGGATCGCCTTCAGGTTGAGGGCCTGGGCGCGCGCCACGGTGTCGTCGCGGCTGTGGTCGTCGACCACCACGACCTCGTCGTAGTAGCCCTTGGGGATGGCGCGGAAGGTGTCCTCGAGCGTCCTGGCCGCGTTGTACGCGGGCATGACGATGACGACCCTGCCCGGCTCGGTCATGAGCCGCGTATTCTAGCATCCCGGCTCGTCGCGCCTCCGGCCCGCCCGGCCTCTCCTCGGCAAGTCTCTTCTCGCTTCCAAACAACGACTTCGCCGAGAGGCGTCGTCGTGTCGATGGCCTGTCGCCCGAGCGGCGAGCTGATCTTCGTGGTCGAGACGAGGGCCGGACGGCTGACCCTGCGGGCCGAGGCCCCGGACCGCGTGTTTCTCCGCAAGAGCGGCGCCATGGTGCAGATGGACTGGACATGCGGACGACTCCGCGACCCGGCCACCGTGAGGTACGTGCCGGCGAAAGGGTCGACGGGGGGCGTCGACGGCACGGTCGTGTTGTTCGATCTCGACCCGGCTCCCTGGCGCTCTACTGCTTGACCGCGATGCCCTGCACCTCGAACCGGCCTCCCGCGAGAAGCGACCCGGTGCCGAGGAAGGCACGCGCCGGGAACCCCTTCGTGAAGTAGGTGCGATAGACGTCGTTGAAGGTGCCGTAGAGCGAAAGGTCGGTGCAGAAGACCTGGACGGTGACCAGGTCGTCCATGCTCATGCCTTCCTGCGCGAGCACCGACTTGATCTGGTCCATCACGTTGCGGACCTCGGCGGCCGCGTCGGCGGGCGGCTTGCCCGTCGCGGGGTCGAGGCCGATCCGGCCGGCCAGGTAGAGGGTGTTGCCCACCCGAACCGCGTCGTCGAAGGGACGCACGTCCGTCGCGTCCCGCGACTTCAGGCGCATGTGGCGATTGCCCTCCGCCGTCGCCACCGCCGCCCAACCGCCCACCAGCACCAACACCGACACCTTCGCCGCTAAGCTCCGCATGGGCCACCTCCGGAGCGGCACCATATCAGCACGCGCGAGGGAAAGCTGGAGGGGCGTGCTAGGCTCGCCCGGGATGCTCCTGGACACGCTCCTCGGCAAGCGCCTGCTCTTCCTTTCCGGAAAGGGCGGTGTGGGCAAGAGCGTGGTGGGAGCGGCCCTCGCCCTGGCGGCCCGCGACCGCGGGATGCGCGTGCTGATGGTCGAGATCGCTTCTCCCCTCGAGGCCGCCCGCTACTTCGGGGCCTCGCCTTCGGGCCCGCGCGAGACCGAGGTCGTCCCCGGGCTCTTCACGGTGAACCTCGACCCCGCGGGCGTGATGGAAGAGTACGTCCGCCACGTCGTGAAGATCGAGATGCTCGCGCGGCGCATCCTGGAGAGCCCGATCTACCACCGGTTCTTCGCCGCCGCCCCCGGCCTGAAGGAGCTGATGACGCTCGGCAAGCTGCTCGTGCTCGCGGAGGCGCACGAGGGCTGGTCGCGCCGGCCGCGGTACGACCTGATCGTGGTGGACGCGCCCGCCACGGGACACGGACTGTCTCTCCTGAAGGTCCCGGTCGCGGCGTCGGAGGCGGTGCCGGTGGGCCCGGTCGGCCACCAGGCCCGCCGGCTCCTCGGCCTCCTCCGCGACAAGAAGAAGACCGGCCTCGTGATCGTGACCGTCCCCGAGGAGATGGCGGTCGTGGAAGCGGTGGAGTTCCACCGGCTCGCCACCGAGGAGGTCGGCATCCAGGCCCAGGCCGTGGTCCTGAACGCCTGCCACGAGCGGCGCTTCAGCGAGGCCGAGGAGGCCGAGGTCCTGCGCCTGGCCGCGGGAGGAGCGAGCGGACGGCTGGAGCGCGGCATTCCCCTGGCGGGGGCGCTGCGCGCGGCCCGCCGGCAGCTCCGCCGGGCCAAGCTGACCCGCTTCTACCAGACGCGCCTGAAGCGCAGCCTGCCCCTGCCCCTGGTCGCCCTCCCCTACCTGTTCCGCGAGGAGATCGGGCCCGAGGACGTGCGCGAGCTCGCGGAGCGCCTCGCGGCCGCGTAGAGGATGGCCAGGCGCCACAACCCCGCGGACGCCATGGAGGCCGCGCTCCTCGAGCGGCGGGTCATCGTGGTCTGCGGGTCGGGCGGGGTGGGCAAGACCACCACCGCGGCCGCCCTCGGCCTGCAGGCCGCGATCAAGGGGCGGCGCGTGCTCGTGTGCACGATCGACCCTTCGCGGCGGCTGGCCACCAGTCTCGGCCTGAGCCAGCTCTCCGGCAAGCCGCGGACCCTCGACCTGCGGCGCTTCGCGCCCGCGCAGGGCGGCTCCCTGGCGGCCATGGTCCTCGACACGAAGAGCACGTTCGACGCGATCGTGATGCGGTTCGCGCCCGACGAGGCCGCGCGGAAGCGCATCCTCGGGAACCGCTTCTACCAGCACGTCTCGGCCGCGCTGGCGGGGAGCCACGAGTACATGGCGATGGAGAAGCTGCTGGAGCTCGCGGCCGACGAGCGCTTCGACCTGATCGTCCTCGACACCCCGCCCACCCGCCACGCCCTCGACTTCCTGGAAGCCCCGGACCGTCTGATGAGCTTCCTCGACACGAGCGTCCTGCGGTTCTTCCTCCGGCCGTACTTCGAGGCCGGCCGCCTGACCCTCAAGGTCGCCACCCGCACCGGGGCCATGGCCTTCCGGCTGATCGACCGCTTCCTAGGCCTCCAGTTCCTGCAGGACCTCTCCGAGTTCTTCCTGGCCTTCGAAGGGATGTACGATGGCTTCAAGGAGCGGGCCGCGCGCGTGCACGCGCTCCTGCGTGACCCCTCCTCGGGGTTCGTCCTCGTGGCGGGGCCGTCCTCGCAGGCCCTCGGGGAAGCGCTCTACTTCCACCGGAGGCTCCGCGAGAAGGCGATGCCCTTCGTGGCCCAGGTCGTGAACCGCGTCCATCCGGATCCCGCCCAGGACGAAAACGGGCGCCGGCCGGGCCGCGCCCCGCGCGAGACGCGCGTCGACCGCGACCTGGGGGAGCGCCTGGCCGAGGTGTTCCTCGACCAGCAGACCCTCGCCCGCGTGGAGCGGCGGAGGATCGACCGGCTCGAGGTGGACGCCCGCGAGCGGCCCATCCTGGTCCCCGAATTCGAGCAGGACGTCCACGACCTGCGGGGCCTGGTCGTGGTGGCGGAGGCCATCTTCGCGGGGACCACCGCCAACCCCCGGGCCCGGCGGCGCGCCTGATGCGGATCATCCTCTACTCGGGCAAGGGCGGGGTCGGCAAGACGAGCCTCTCCGCCGCCACCGCGATCCGCGCGGCCCGCATGGGCAAGCGCACGCTCGTCATGTCCACCGACTCCGCCCACAGCCTGGCCGACGCCCTCGACCGGCGCGTGGGGCCCGACCCCACCGAGATCCTGCCCAAGCTCGACGCGGTGGAGGTGGACGTGAACAAGGAGCTGGGCAGCCACTGGGGGGTGATCCAGGAGTACCTCACCCGCTTCATGACGTTCCGCGGGGTGGCGGACACGGTGGCCGAGGAGATGGCCATCCTCCCCGGCATGGAAGAGCTGTTCAGCCTGCTCAAGGTCAAGACCTTCGCGGAGAGCGGCCGCTACGACGTGATCGTGATCGACTGCGCCCCCACCGGGGATACCGTGCGCATGCTGGGCGTCCCCGAGATCCTGAACTTCTACTTCTCGCGCATCTTCCCCATCCAGCGCACGGTCCTGCGCACGGTGAGGCCGGTGGCCGAGCGCATGACCGACATGCCGATCCCCTCCGACAAAGTGTTCGCGGCGGTCAAGGCCCTCTACGAGCAGATGGAGGGCATGGGGCCCCTGCTCCAGGACCCCAAGCGCAGCTCGATCCGGATCGTCCTCAACCCCGAGAAGATGGTGATCGCGGAGTCGCAGCGGCTCTACACCTACCTGAGCCTCTTCGGCTTCCCGGTGGACGCGGTGGTGGCGAACCGCGTCCTGCCCGAGGAGGCGCGCTCCGCCTACTTCGACCGCTGGTTCAAGATCCAGGCGGGCCACCTCGAGACGGCCCGCGAGGCCTTCGAGCCCCTCCCCTTCTTCAAGGCCCCCCTCTTCGACCGCGAGATGGTGGGGACCGAGATGCTCGACGAGTTCGGCCGGCGGGTCTTCGCGGACCAGGACCCCACGGCCGTGCTGTACCAGGGCAAGCCGATCGAGGTGAAGAAGGAGAAGGGCTCCTACGCCCTCTACATCCGCCTCCCCTTCGCCGAGAAGGACCGCATCCAGGTCTGGACGCGGGGTGACGAGCTGGTCGTCCAGGTGGACAATCAGCGCCGGCACCTCATGCTCCCCCGCACCCTGGCCGGGCGCGCGGTCGCCTCCGCGGCGTTCCTGGAACATCGGCTGCGGGTGTCCTTTGGTGAGAAGGAGGTCCGGTGAGCCGAGCCGAGGCGGGTTCGAAGAAGGCCTGCTGCATGATCTCGGAGATCCTCGAGGAGGCCGGCCTGGACCGGGAGCGCGCGCGGGCCCTGCGCCGTCAGCTGCTCGAGGGCGTGATCCTGCTCTGCCGGTGGCAGCTCGAGCGCATGGAGCCGCCCGCCAGCCCCGCGAGCGGCCGCAAGGCCCGGAAGGTCACGATCGAATGAGACGGCCGAGCCCCATCCGCGTCCTGGTGGTGACCGAAAACCGCGGCCTCTCGGACGTCCTCTGCGACGGCATCGCGGTGCGCGGCTACGCGGCGGTGCCCGCGGCAAGCCTCGAGGAGGGCCTGGAGCAGGTCGAGGAGGCGGACTACGAGGTCGCCCTGGTCGACCTCGCCTTGCCGGGCGGGGTCGATCTCATCCGGCGCCTGGCCGACGAGGACCTGTCCACGGAATCGGTGGTGGTCCGGGAGCCGGACGCGTGCCCCCTGGAGGCGATGCGGATGGGCGCGTACGGCTGCGTCACCCGCCCCCCGCGCGTGGAGGAGCTGGACGTCCTTCTCACCCGGGCCGCGGAGAAGTCCCACCTGCGGCGGGAGAACCTCTCGCTGCAGATGCGCCTCCGGTGGCAGGAGGCGGTGGAGCCGCTGGTCACCCGCGACGCGTCGATGCGGGAGCTGCTCTCGACCCTCGAGCGGGCGGCGTCCGCGGAGAGCCCGGTGCTCGTCCGGGGGGAGATGGGCACGGGCCGCCGCCTCGTGGCCCGGGCCCTCCACCGCAGCAGCCCGCGGGCCTCGGCGCCGTTCGTCCCCGTCAACTGTCGCCTCGTCCCCACCGACCAGCTCGAGGACGAGCTCTTCGGCCACGAGAAGGGGGCCTTCGCGGGAGCGCACGCCCGCAAGCCCGGCCTGCTGGAGCTAGCCGAGAGCGGGGTCGCCTTCCTCCAGGAGGTCGAGCGGGCCTCGCCCAGGGTCCAGGCCAAGCTGCTGCGCGTGATCGAGGCAAGGGAGATGCTCCGGGTGGGCGCGATCCGCCCTGCCCCCTGCGACGTGCGGATCGTGGCCGGCACCAGCGAGGACCTCCGGGCCCAGGTGCGGGAGGGACGCTTTCGCGAGGACCTCTGCTACCGGCTCTCCACCGTCACCCTCGAGCTGCCCCCGCTTCGCGAGCGCAAGGGCGACATCCCGCTCCTCGTCCTCGCCTTCCTGGAGCGGCTCGCGGGGCACGGAAGGCAAACCCTCTCCCCGGAAGCCCTCTGCGCGCTCCAGGCCTACTCCTGGCCGGGCAACGTGCACGAGCTGCGCATGGTGGTGGAGCGGGCCGCGATGCTGGGGGCCGGCGAGGTCCTCGAGCCCGACGACCTTCCCTTGGAGGTGCGCGAGCCGGGCTGCGCCGCCCTCCGGCCGGGGCTCACCCTGGAGGAGATGGAGCGCGAGTACATCGTGGCCATGCTACGCCGCAACGACGGGCACCGCGGGCGCACCGCCCGCGACCTCGGCATCGATCCCAAGACGCTCTACAACAAGCTCGGCCCCGAGCGGCCCCGCCGGCGCAGGAACACTCCCGTCTAGCTCTTCTGGAGATCCGCACACGAGAGGACTTCGTCACGGTTTTGTAAGCGATCCGGAAGGACTTCACATGTGAAAGGAGCCGCGATATGAACCCGAAGCGTCTGATGAGATGGCTGCCCCTCGCGTCCGCGCTGGTCCTGCTCGCCTTCTGTGGCGCCACGGGACTGGCCTCCGCCGCCAACAAGCCGAAGGTGTTGAGCACGACGGCCGACTTCACGGTCGGCTATGGCCAGCTCACCATCGTCGGTGAAAATCTTCCCTCCGCGCCCAACGTGAAGCTGGGAGGAACCGTTCTCGATGTCCTCAGCAACAGCTCGACCGAGATCGTGGCGTCGCTTCAGGCGGTGGCCGGCATCCAGAACCTCCCCGGGGACTATGAGTTGGCGATCTCCCAGGGCAACGGGGGCTCCGACACGTTCGTAGTAACCGTTGGGGCGGCAGGTCCGGCTGGTCCTGAAGGTCCACGCGGTCCCAAGGGAGACAAGGGCGACCCGGGCCCTGCGGGACCGTCTGGGCCGAAAGGTGACCAGGGCGACGTCGGTCCGCAGGGTCCGCAGGGACCCGCCGGCACCGCCCGAGCCTACGCCCGCGTCATGCCCGCTCCGCTTGGCGGGGTACCATCCTTCGATACCGCTCGAACCAAGGGATTCTCCTCCGTCTACAGCCCGGGTCCTCCCCAGCCCAGCTCGACCTACTGCCTGGTCGCGCCGGGGATCGACTCGCGGGACGTCGCGGCGGTCGCTTCGGTCGATCTGGCCGGGCAGCAATTGATCAACGAGCAGCGGTGGGCCTACGTCGACGCGACCTCGCCTGACTGCGCTCCTGGCGAGTTCGAAGTGGTGACCGACAGCTCCAAGTCCCCCAGCTTCTTCGGCTTCACGATCGTCGTGCCTTGAGCGTCCTGGAAGCTATGAACCTTTCCTCGGCTCTCAGGCCGCACCCAGGGACCGGACGATCTCGAGGCCCCCCGTGGCGACGAGGAGGAGGCCGGTCGCGCGGGCAACGCGGTCGGGCTTCGGCACCAGCCGTTCGGCGGTGATGGCCGCGGTCACCAGGGCCATGGCGCGCAGGTCCATGACGCCGGTCACGAGCAGGGCCACGATGAGCCCCGAGCAGCACAGGCTGCAATGCAGTCCCAGGCGCAGGCCGTGCCGCCAGGCGCTCCGGGCGTCGGGAGACGGCGCCGCCCCGCACGCGCGCGCGTCCCGGCAGCGACCGAGGTGCCGCGCCTTCCAGGCGGTGAGCTGCACGCATCCCGCGAGCAGCAGCACGGAGCCGGTCACGAGGGGCACGGACCGCGCGAGAGCCGGCCACCGCATCGCGGCCGCCGCCAGGGCGACGCCGAGCGGGTAGGCCGCCGCCCCGAAGACGGCCCAGACGAAGAAGTAGCCGGCGCCGGCGAGCGCGGTCAGCCCGCCCAGACCGCTCACGTCCGGCCCTCCAAGGCAACGGCGGTAGTGCGAGAGCATCGACGCCAGGGATGGCAGCATCATGGCCATCATCATCACGATCCACATGACCATGAACGAGGCGGCCGCAGAGGTCCAGGTCTGCTCGGGCATCCGCATCCAGGCCATGGACATGTTCCAGCCGCCGGGCATGGGCATGCCGCCCGCCATCGACCCGCAGGCGTAGATGGTGGTCCCGGCGCTGGCCAGGAACAGGAGCGCGCTGGTTCCGAGGAACGCGCGCTCGCTGCTCAGTCCTCGTACCGGTCGTGGTGACGGACCCAGGACTGCGTGAACTCCAAACCGTCCTCGTCCCGCCCCTTGGGAACCAGGTCGAGGTAGTTGTAGGCGGTGTTCAGGAGGTCGATTCCCCGCGCGTAGCACGAGTAGGTGTGAAACACCGTGCCGCCCCTGTCCTTGTAGAAGACGCTGACCCCCTCGCGGTCGGCGAAGTCCATCTTCGTCCGGGCGTAGTTGTAGAAGACCGCCCCGCCCTGGATCTGTTCCGGCGTGAACGACACGTGGTAGTCGTAGTTGAAGTCGTTCTGGGACGAGGAGACCCACTTAAAGCTCCATCCCATCCGCTTCTTGAACGACTCGATCTTGGCCAGGGGGGCCCGGGAGATGGCAACCAGGGTCACGTCGCGGTGATTCAGGTGGACGCCGATGGGGTTGAAGTTGTCGGCCCAGAACGAGCAGTGCCGGCATCCCTCGTCCCAGGCGGGATTGAACATGAAGTGATAGACGACGAGCTGGCTGCGGCTGGCGAAGAGCGCGGCCAGCGGCTCCTTGCCGGACGGCCCGTCGAACACGTACGCCTTGTCGACCTTCACCCACGGCAGCTCGCGCCGCTGCCGGCTCAGGTCGTCGCGAAGCCGCGTGAACTCCTTTTCCTTGGCGAGGAGCGCGGTTCGCGCGGAGAGCCACGCCTCGCGCGAGACCACGGGGTGACCCTCGAGGCTGCCACGGTCACGTTTCATACGCCTCCTTTGCGATCATGGGTCCGGCGTGAAAGCTCAGCCCCCAGCTTCTCCACGATGTCTCCCCAGCCGGAGCGATGGCTGGCCGCGGCAACGTCATCCGGCAGGCCCTCGTGGGTCAAGGTCAGCTCGGTCTCGCCCCGACCGCGAGGACGGAGCTCCACCGTGACCGTCGTGGGACGGCCCTGGGTCGCCTGGGAGGTCCAGGTGAAGACCAGCCGGCGCGGGCGGTCCACGACGAGGTACTCGCCCGTGTGCTCGTGGTCGCAGTCGGGCCCCTTCATGACGATCCGGAAGCGCCCACCCACGCGCGCATCTGCCTCGACGACGGAGCGCCGGACGGAGCCGGGGGCCATCCAGACGGCCAGGCTGTCCGGGTCGGTCCATGCGTCGAAGACCTCTTCGGGGGACGCGGGGAGCACGCGGACGATGCGGAGGGGTGGCGGGGTCAACGCGGTCTCCTGCTCCCGGGACGGGCCCGGCGCCGCGCGGCGAGGAGCCGCTCGAGGGCGTCGAGGCGCCTCTCCCAGAAATCGCGGTAACCGGCCGTCCACGCCGCGGCTTCGCACAGGGGACCGGCATCGAGGGAGCAATGGTGCTCGCGGCCCCGCACCTCGCGGCGGACGAGCCGCGCTCTCTCGAGGAGCTTGAGGTGCTTGGATACCGCGTTCAAGGAGAGGTCGAAGGGAGCCGCGATCTCGGTCACCCTGAGAGACCCCTCCTTCAGCCGCGCCAGGATGGCCCGGCGCGTGGGATCGGCCAAGGCCGTGAACGTCTCGCTCAGCCGGGCCTCGGAATATTCAACCATTAGGTTGAGTATAAGGCGGCCCGGGGTCGGTGTCAAGGGGACGTCGGCTTGCCCGTCTCTTCAGCGGGTTCGGCTACGTCCCGCTACCGCCCGCAACGGAGGGACGGCGTCGAAGCCGATCGCGTAGGGACACAGGATCGGCATGCGGCGGGGCTCCCCCTCCGCGGTCACCGCATAAGCGGTGAGGCGGAAGTGGTGCTCGTCGGTGGTCCCGGAGAGAGAGCCGTCGTCGTTGTAGTTCCAGGGGACCTCGCGCAGCCGGTCGTTCACGCTCACGATGACGTAGACGTTGTGCGGGATCATGCCCTCGAGGTCGGTGTCGCTGGGATGGCTGGCCGCCCGGCTGTACCCCCACATGGTGTGGGAGTGGAAGTCGCCGATGACCGAGAGCTGCGGGATGTTGGAGAGGAAGCGCTCGATCCGCTTGTGGGCGCGGGGGTTGCTGACCACGCCCTTGTGGCGCCGGCCCGCGGTCTGGTACGGGAGGGCGTGCTCGACGATGTACATCTCCTGGCGGCCGCGGCGGACGCGGTAGCCGATGAGCAGGCCGAAGCACTCCCGCTTGTAGACCTCGACCGCCGAGATGAGGAGCCCCCAGAACGCGTTTTGGGAGACGTAGGCTGTCATGGTCGTTTGCCCTGCTGGTCGAGGTGAGGGGTCCAGCGCGGTGATGCTGCCGACGAATCGATTCTAGGCAGCGCCCGGAGCGCTGTCAACGGGCCCGGCCACTGTTGAAATAAGGCCATATATATTATAGGGTTACGGCCATGAGCGTGCGCCACCGCCGGGCCCTCGCGGTTGCTCTGGGGGCTGCCCTTTTCGTCCTGGCCCCTCCCCTCGCCCACCCGGCCCAGGCATTGGAGGCGATCGTCTTCCTCTCCGACGCCCACCCATCGGTCTGGGGGACGGGCATCGGCGGCACTCTCTCCTCCACCTGGTTCAAGATCCTCAGCATCGAGGGGGAACTGGCCCGCCAGCCCGGCCAGCCCCTCAGCTCGAGCATGACGAGCTTCACCGCCGGCGCCTTCCTGGCTCCCCCGGTTCGCGCCCTCACCCCCTACGGCGGCTTCGGGGTCGGCATCTTCCGACAGAGCCGCGGAGCGTTGCGGGACAACGGCACCCTCAAGGCGTTCGTCCTGGGGGTGAAGCTGAAGCTCGGGGACCTGATCGTGATCCGCGGCGAATACCGCGCCATCGCCATCTCGGGCGAACCCCTCCTGGACATGGACAAGCGCCTCTCCGCGGGCATCGGCGTCTCGTTCTGAGCTACACTTCCCGTCCCCATGGTGTTCCTGAACTACACCACGATGCAGATGACGGCCAAGATCGTGTACTACGGTCCCGGCCTCTGCGGGAAGACGACGAACCTCCAATGGATCCACCTCAAGACCGCCCCCCGCTCCCGGGGCGAGATGGTGAGCCTGGAGACCGAGACCGACCGCACCCTCTTCTTCGACCTGCTCCCCCTCGACGTGGGCGTGATCGGGGGGATGAAGGTGCGCCTCCAGCTCTACACCGTCCCTGGCCAGGTCTTCTATAACGCCACCCGGCGGCTGGTGCTGAAGGGGGTGGACGGGGTGGTGTTCGTCGCGGACAGCCAGACCGCCGCCCTGGAGCCGAACGAGGAGTCCCTGGCAAACCTCAAGACGAACCTGGAGGAGCTGGGCACGTCGGCCGACGTGGTGCCGATCGTCTTCCAGTACAACAAGCGGGACCTCCGGAACATCCTGCCGGTGGACCGGCTGCAGAAGGCCCTGAATCCCGGCGGGGCGGCCTTCTTCGAAGCGGCGGCTGTCCACGGCCTGGGCGTCTTCGAGACCCTCAAGGACATCTCGCGGCACGCCTTGAGCGCGATCCGCGCCAAGATCGCGGAGGAGAACCGCAAGCAGCGTGACGCGGCGGCCCCCACCCGCACCGACCCGCTCTTCTACCCGACGCCGCCGGCCACGAACCCGTCCGCAACGTCTCCTCCTCCGGCCGGACCCGCGAAGGCGCCGCCCGCGGCCGCCGCCTCCGCCAGCCCCTCCCGCGCCGGAAGCGTGCTGGAGAGCCTCGTCCCGGGAGGCCCGGAGCCCCCGCTCCAGGTCGAGTTCGCCGAGGAGGACACCGACAAGCACGCGGTGCGCCCGGTCCGCACGAAGGGCAACGTCGACATCGTCAAGGAGCTGGAGAAGCTCCGCACCATCACCACCAGCGGGGCCGGCAAGCCCGCCACCGCGGTCCGCGACCGCGAGGTGGACAAGCTCTTCCAGGACCTCATGCTGTCCGACCGGGATTCCCGCCAGGACGTGAAGCGCAAGGCGGTGGTCGAGGTCCCGGCTCGGCTGCTGAAGGGCCTCTCCGACGTCCGCATCCACCTCGCCTTCAACCACGAAGGCAAGCAGGAGGTCGTGGAGGACGCGGTGACCGTGAAGCTCGTGGGGACCAACAAGCGCCTGGAGCGCCTCATGCTCCACCTGGACCTAGAGCTGAAGAGCAAGGGCTGAGGACGACTCGAGGCGCCCGGCCCGCCTAGCGAGCGGCCGGCTTCTGCACGTACGCGTCCAGCGCCTCGTACCGGGGGCGCAGCGCGTCGGGTGCCTCCGCGATGCTCTCGTTGAGGTGCAGGACGCGGCCGCCCCGGTCATGGCGCGGCCAGCGCGGAAGGCCGCCGCCGTTCGGGTCGCCCCTCCGCGCGAAGTTCGCCCAGTACGTGGTCATCGCGTCCGAGAGCTTACGGTCGCTCGCCTCCCACGGCACCTTGGGGAGCGACTGCTCCAGGGCTCCGAACACGTACTCGATCTCTCCGGCGTGCCGGGCACCCACGTCCCGCGCGGTCGCGGGAGCGCCGTTCACCGTGTTGCCGGGGGGCACGGGGATCTTGCGGTCGAACGAGTAGCGGTACACGGGAGCGCCCCCCGTCTTCCGGTGCGCCTCGATCCACTTCCAGGTGCCGTAGCCAATGAAGAGGTCGCTGGCCAGCGCGGCCGCGGACTCGAGCGCCTCCTCGTCGGCGTGCGCTGGATAGGCCAGGAGCACGGCCTCCGCCTGGTCGCCGAAGCGCTTGCGCGTATCCTCCACGAAGCTGGCCGCGGTGGGCTTCGGGGTGCGGAGGACGACCCCCGCGCGGATCTCGTCCGCGTTCCATCCCGCGAGCAGCGGCACGCGCGCCTGCCGGCCGGCGGCGAAGACGGAGGCGACGTCCTCCGTCAGGAAGTAGCCGTCCCGGTTCGGGGCGAACCACGGCTGCGTCTTGAGCGCCGCCTGCAGCACCTCGTCGCCCGTCTTGCCGCGGAGGGCATCCAGGGAATCGGCGCCGAGGCCCTTCGCGAACGCCACCCCCGCCTGCTCGGATTCCGCCAGGGGCCTCATGGGCAAGGGCCCCTCCTTCATGAAGTAGGCGCCGCTCTCCCCGATCGCCCGCTGGAAGAGCCCCCGCGCCAGGGGCGAGGCCATGAGCGCGCTCACCGCGAACGAGCCCGCCGACTCCCCGAAGATGGTGACGTTCCTCGCATCGCCGCCGAACGCGCCGATGTTGTCCTGCACCCATCGCAGGGCCGCCACCTGGTCGAGCAGGCCGTAGTTGCCGGACGCGTTGCGGCCGGACTCGTGGGTCAGCTCCGGATGCGAGAGGAACCCGAACACGCCCAACCGGTAGTTGATCGTGACCACGACCACGTTCTTCCGCGCGAACGCCTCCCCGTCGTGCCGGGGCTCGGCCCCGGCGCCCGCCTGGAACCCGCCCCCGTGGATCCACACCATCGCGGGTAGTCGGTCGCCGGGCTTCCTGGCCGGCGTCCAAACGTTGAGGGTCAGGCAGTCCTCGCTAAGGTCGGTGAACACGATGTCGGGAAAGATTTTTCCCTGGAGGCAGCGCGGTCCGAACCGGGTGGCGTCGCGGACGCCCGGCCAGGGCTCCGCGGGGCGGGGCGCCTGCCACCGCCGCTCGCCCACCGGCGGGGCCGCGTAGGGGATGCCTCTGTAGATCCGGATTCCGCCGTCGGCGGTGGTCGTTCCCGCCACCAGACCGGCGGTCGTCTTCACCGGGGGGGCGTCGACTCCCGCCGCCGCCAGGCCCGGCCCGAGCGCCATCACCACGAGTCCCACCGTCTGCTTGATCACCGTCCGCCTCCCGAAGTCGAAACGCCCGCGCGCCCGCGCGAATCGTACCTCACCCCGTCCGTCACCCGCCCGTCCGCGCCAGCAGATCCTCGACCTTCTGCTCGACGCGCTCCCAGGAGTATTCGTCGTCGACGTAGCGCCGGCCCTGCCGGCCCAGGAGGTCGCGCGCCTCGGGGCGGTCGAGGAGCAGGCGGAGCGCCTCCGCGAACTCCGCGTAGCCGTGGTAGAAGAGCCCCCCGTTGCTCCTCAGGCACTGGCCCATGAGGACCCGGCAGCGGGCGTTCGCCAGGACGGGCACGGCCATCTTCCAGGCCTCGAGGGTGACGATGGACAGGCTCTCGTAGGGCGAGGGCATCACGAGCAGCCGGCTCTGCCGGAGCGCCGCCACCTTCTCCGGCTCGCTGATGAAGCCGACGTGCCGGATCTGGGGGTGCCTCGGGATGGGCAGCGCGGGGGCGCCGGCCAGGACCAGGTCCACCTCGGCCTTCGTCTCCTCCAGGAACTTCTGGAAATACGCGAAGAGGGTGACGCACCCCTTGTTCTTGTCGATGCGCCCCACGTACAGGAGGAAGGGCCGTTCGAGGCCGTGCTTGAGGCGAAAGTCGAGGGTGGGATCGGGATCGGGCAGGTTCAGTCCGCTCCCGATTACGACGCTCGGCAACTCCCGGTTCCCGCTCGTGTCCTCGACCAGGGTCTGCTCCTCGGGGGTGAGGTAGACGATTCCGCGGGGCGAGCGGAAGAACGGCTTGAAGATCGAGAGGCCGATCGCCGGGTCCTCCTCGGCGGTGGGCACCAGGATCGCCCGGTCGCGCACGGCGGGCAGGCCGTAGTAGCTCTGGTAGTAGCGGTAACAGTAGAAGAAGAGGCGGTCGAAGCGCTCGCCGGCCCCCGCCACCGCCCGGACCAGGGCCGGGGAGAAGGGGCCGTTCTCCCGCACCCAGGCCTCCTCGTCCTCGCGGGTGTGCGGCTCGTGGAAGCACACGTTGCAGAGGGAAGCGAACGCGCGGGCGTTGCGCCCGCGCTTCACGGTGAAGCGGTGGACGGGGACGCCGTTCACCGCCGCGGTGCCGGCCGGGTAGTGGTTGCGCCACTCCAGGTAGTCGAGGGCCCGGGTGGCGAAGACCTCGACCTCATGGCGGCGGGCCAGGCGCTCGGCGAGCCAGCGGCAGTGCAGCTCCGCCCCTCCGCTGACCTCCGTCCCGTAGCGCTGGATGACGAAGGCGAGCCTCACGCGCCCGTCCCGGTGACCCGCGCCAGCAGCCGCTCGTACTTCTCCATCACCCGCTCCCAGGAGTAGTTCTCGAGGAAGTAGGCCTGGCCCTGGCGGCCCAGGGCGTCGGCCAGCGCGCTCTCGGTCAGGAGCAGGTCGAGGGCGGCCGCGAACTCGTCGTACCGCCGGTAGTAGAGCCCTCCCCCGGAGCGGAGGATCTGGCCGCGGAGCACCTCGCAGTCGCCGTTGACGAGCACCGGCCGCCCCATCATCCAGGCCTCGAGCACGACCATGGACAGGCTCTCGTAGCGCGAGGGCATGAGGAGCGCCCGCGCGCGCGCGACCCCGGCCAGCTTCTCGCCATCCGGCACCACGCCCATGAGCCGGACGTGCACGTTCTCGGTGATCTCCATGGTCCCCCGGCCGAACAGGGCCAGGGTGACGTTGGCCCGGGTCTCCCGCTGCCAGCGCAGGAAATGGTCGAGCATGACCGCGCAGCCCTTCTCGGGCTCGAGGCGGCCCACGTAGACGAGGTAGTCGCCGAGCAGGTCGAGGCGGGCGGCCACCTCGTCCACCGGGATCGCGTCCGGCCGGTGGATTCCGGTTCCCACCACGTCCCCGGCGACCGCCTGGTTTCCCGTGATCCGCTGGATGAGCTCCCGCTCCTCGGGCGAGTTGTAGACGATGGCGGCGGGCAACCGGAAGAAGGGCCGGAAGAGGCGCAAGTAGAGGACGCGGTCGTGCTCGGCGGTGGGGACGAGCAGGCTCTTCCCCGGCGCCACCTGCAGGCCGTGGTACGTCGTCCAGTACCGGTAGGAGAAGAAGATCAGGGCGCCGAACTCGTCCTGGTGGGCGCGGAGGTGCGCGAGGAGCGCGGGGGTGACGGGCCCGTGCTCCTCCATCCAGCGCCGCTCCTCGTCGTCCGTGTGCTCGAAGAAGCAGACCTGGTTGGCGATGGGGTCGAAGCGCTCCGCCGCGCGCGGGGCGGCCACCGGGAAGCGGCGCACGGTGACGCCGTTCACCTGCGACACCCCCGGCTCGAGGACGTTCTGCCAGGTCAGGTAGTCGGTGGCGGTGGTGGTGAGAACCTCGACCTGGTGGCGAAGGGCGAGGTGCTCGGCCACCCAGCGGCAGTGCAGCTCCGCCCCGCCCACGACCTCCGGCCCGTAGCGCTGGACGACGAGGCCGAGCTTCACGCTCCGCCGTCGCGCGGCGGCCGGGCCAGCTCCCTCTCCAGCCGCTCGACCCGGTTGCGCAGCGCGGCCTGCTCGAGCTGCTGCCGCACCACCTCGCGCACGAGGTGGTGGCAGAGGTAGCGCAGGTAGAGGTTGATCTGGGCCTGGCGGGAGAGGAGGTTGTCGGTGTAGAGCCGCACGAAGGGCCGCACCAGCTTCTTGAAGAAGACGATCAGGGGGCCGCTCAGCCCGGCCCGATGGGTCTCGATCCGGTAGTCGACCGAGATGTTCCAGTTGTGATCGACTGCCATGAGCCGGGCCAGCAGCTCGGGGTCGATCTCCGCCTCGTCGGCAAAAGCCTGGAGCTTGAGCGCGGTCAGCTCCTCCACCTCTTCGTCGGTGTAGAGCCCCTGATCGCGCCGGCCCCGGACCTTCTCCCGGATGCGGGCCATGACCAGGGCCACGTCGATCCGGCCGTCCTTGACGAAATCGAGGTCGGCCTTATTGTTCATCGACCCCCCTCCCTAACCCTCCCCACGTAGGGGGAGGGAAACGCTGTTGCAAGCACGGCCCCGCGCTTTGATCGCCCCCGCCGTATCCCGTCGCCAAAAGAAAAAGGGAGACGGGCGGTGTCCCGTCTCCCTGAGGGAGGCCGCCCGGCGGCCTTTACGACTTCTTGCCCGTTCCCTTCGCCGGAGCGGCCGCGGTGGCCGGAGCCGGGAGCGGGGTGGCGGCGACCACGCCCTCCGGCGATCCGACCTTGTCCGCTTCGCCCACGTAGAGATGGTAGACCAGGAGGCCCAGCTCCCGGTCGTCGGTGTTGAGGGGCGGCTTCAGCAGCTTGGGGACGAACGACTCGTTCATGGCCAGCCGCAGATCCACCCACTCCTCGGTCCCCAGGTCCTCCGCCTTCACCTTGATCTTCTTCAGGAAGACCTGCGCGTCCTCGATCGGCACCTTGAGGCCCACCCGGTTCCCCACGGAGACCGTGAGGACCGGCGGTTGCGTGAAGCACTTCACGCAGGTGTCGGCTTCCAGGTACACGATCACGTCCTTCTTGGGGTTCTTGAAGGAGACGAGCCCTTCCTTCTTGGTCCAGGTGCGCTCCACGGAGGGGTTCTCGGGGTGGGCTTCCGGGTTGTGCCAGCCCTCCTTGTAGACCAGGAAGATGTTCTCCGTCTGGGGGAGCAGCTCGATGTTGCCGACCCGGTAGGCCCGCAGGCCGGCATCTTCACCCTTGAGAGCAATCCGCTCGCCGCGCCCCGAGCGGGGATAGAGGCCCATTCGTACCTGGACTTCTCCCACATAGGGGTAGATCGGGATGAACTTCGTCCGGGTGTAGGTGTAGGTCTTGCCTGGCTCCCACTCGTCGGGCGGCGGGATTGGGTTGTGGTCGTCCTCGAAAAGCAGGACATCGTGTGAGTCAACGAAGCCCACGAATACACGGTAGTTCGGGGGGAGCTTCTTGGCCGTCGCCTCGACGGTCCACGTGTAGGTGATTTCCACAGCGCTGCCAAGGGGGATTCGGGTTCTGTTGAACGTCACGGAAGGCCTGATCGGGTTCACCTCGACGCTACGCCTGGGACCACAGCCCGTCAGTAGGCCGACCCCTGCCAGCGCCCCCAAAGCCCCAGCTTGCCAGGTACGCCCAAGCCTCATCTCACTCTCCTTGCGGCAATCCGTGCCGGCTCTCAGAACAAAGCCAAAACCGAGTCATTATAAGCGAACGTCCTCTCCTAGCCCAGGCACGGTTAGGATACAGCACCCACAGCATGACGCACTACCGGCTGCTCGTCGTCACCGCCTTCACTGTGGCCACGGTTCCCCGCCTGGCGCAACGGGGGATGTTCGTCGACGGCGTGACATACGCGACCATCGCGCGCAATCTTGCCGCTGCCCACGGCAGTTTCTGGGAGCCGTTCTACACGGCCACGATCTATCCGCGGTTCCATGAGCACCCGCCGCTTGGCTTCTGGCTTCAGTCGCTTTGGTTTCGGGTGCTCGGCGATCACTGGTACGTCGAACGGCTGTATTCGGTCGCGGTCGCGTTCTCCACAGCGGCGCTGATCGCACTCGTTTGGCGTCGGCTGAACGCTGCGTCTGCCGCCCAGCGCTTCGAATGGCTCCCGGTCCTGCTCTGGACCGCGGTGCCGGTCGTGTCATGGGCGATCGTCGGGAACCTCCTCGAAACCACCGTGTCGTTGTTCACGACGGCGGCTCTCACTGCAGTTGTCTGGGGCGGGCTGGGTGGCGGGGAGTTGGCGGCGGTTGTCGGAGGAGTCATTGCAGGACTCTCGGTAGTGGCGGCGACCCTGATCAAGGGCCCTGTGGGACTCTTTCCACTGGCAGCACCGCTGTTGCTCGTGCCAATTACCCCGTCGAAGCGGCAGGCGTGGATCGGCCTGATGGCGCAGTGGGCCACTTTCCTCGTGTGCCTCGGCGTGGTGCTAAGTGCGGATGCCGCCCGCAGCAGCCTCTCGCAGTACATCGATCAGCAGGTCGTCCAGGCGCTCGGCGGCCGCAGGGAGGTGAGTGGCAGCTCCGTCACTATCCTGACGGCGCTATTTCAGGGGGTAATCCTGCCGCTCACACTCGCGGCTGGACTGATTGGCGCGGTAGCACGCCGTGTGATCGCACCGACGATCGCTCAGCGCAACGCGGCAATTGCCTTCAGTCTGATCGGTCTGAGCGGCACACTCCCGATCCTTGCAAGCCCAAAGCAGGCGGGATATTACCTCGTGCCCGCGGTGCCACTGTACGCAATGGCGGTCGCGATGGCGCTGGTGCCAACGGCGATGGCGGCCACCGAGCGCATAGCGGCCCTAGGCCAAACGAGGATCGTCGGAGCGGTCGCCTCGGTTCTGGCCGTGGCAGCAGTCGTGATGGCGCTCACGCCGACGCTGGACCGCGATCGGCGCCGTTTGGCCGATCTCGATGCCGTGGCATCGATGCTGCCGCGCGGTGGTGTCATCGGCATCTGTCCCGAGGTCAACGCCGACTGGGGCCTTCACGCGTGGGTTGCGCGCCGCTTCGCGGCGAGCTTGGACGCGGCACACGGAGAAGAGCGCGAGTGGTTCTTGCAAAGCGATGGTGCGCCCCGCCGTTGTGTGCCAGCTGGTTGCCTGCCGACGACCGATTCGACGCGGGCGCTTGTGCTGCTGCACTGCGGCCGATAGTTATCCGCGGTTCGAAGCGGACGTACTGCCTACCTCGACCGTCGTCGTCGAGCCGGGATGCAAGCTGACCGTGTGCACCCGCTTCAAGCGCTCGGGCATGCATTGGACCGTTCGAGATGCCAACGCCATCCTGGCTCTCCGCTGCCGCCGTCTAAGAGGCCGCCTGACGACCATAATGGAGTCACTTTCTTGTCGTGCACCCCTCTGCCCGCTCTGCCCCGCGCGCGAACGTTGACCGCTTCGGAGGCGCGGCTGTATAGTCGGCGCCGGACCCGAGACCGGCTCAGCACGCGGCTGGCGGGCGGAGGTTGGCCGATGTCCATGGACGCACTGGGAATGGTCGAAACCCGTGGCCTGGTGGGCGCCATCGAGGCCGCCGACGCGATGGTCAAGGCCGCCAACGTCGTTCTGATCGGCAAGGAGTACATCGGGGCAGGCTACGTCACCGTCCTCGTGCGCGGGGACGTGGGGGCGGTCAAGGCCGCCACCGACGCGGGCGCGGCGGCGGCCCGGCGCGTGGGCGAGCTGGTGTCGGTCCACGTGATCCCGCGGCCGCACCAGGAAGCCGAGAAGATCCTGCCCGGCGGGGGCGCCGGCGGGGCCAAGAAGGCCTGATCGCCCGGGCCCGCCGAAGGTGGCCATCCCCATCGAGTCCCCCGACCTCCGCTCGATCGAGGAGGCGCGCAGCCTCGCCCGGAAGGCCCGCGAAGCGCAGCAGAAGACGCTCAGGGGCTTCTCCCAGGAGCAGGTCGACCAGATCGTCGATGCCATGGCGGCCGCCGCCCGCGGCGAAGCCGAGCGGCTGGCCCGCCTGGCCCACGAGGAGACGGGCTTCGGCAACGTCAAGGACAAGACGGCCAAGAACCTCTTCTCCGCGACGGACGTGCACGCCTACATCCGGCCCCTCCGCACCGTGGGCATCCTGCGGGAGGACAAGGACACGGGAGTGGTCGAGATCGCCGAGCCCATGGGGGTGGTGGCCGCCGTCATCCCCTCCACCAACCCCACCTCCACCGCGATCCACAACGCCCTGATCTCGATCAAGGCCCGCAACGCGATCGTGATGAGCCCGCACCCCTCGGCGCGCCGCTGCATCCAGGAGGCCACGGCGATCATGCGCAAGGCCGCGGTGGGGGCGGGCCTGCCCCCGGACGCGCTCGCCTGCATGGCCGAGGTCACCCTCGAGGGGACCCAGGAGCTGATGCGGTGCCGGGACACGGGGGTGATCCTGGCCACCGGGGGGACCGGCCTCGTGCGGGCCGCCTACTCCTCGGGCAAGCCCGCCTACGGCGTGGGGCCGGGCAACGTCCCCGCCTACGTGGAGAAGACCGCGGACGTGAAGAAGGCGGTGCGGGACGTGATGAGCGGCAAGACCTTCGACTACGGGACGCTCTGCTCCTCCGAGCAATCGCTGATCTGCGACGAGGCGATCCGCGACCAGGTCGTCGCCGAGGTGAAGGCGAACGGCGGGTATTTCCTGAGCGAGGCGGAGACGGCGGCCCTCTCGAAGGTGGTGGTCACGCCCCAGCGCCTGGCCAACCCCGAGATCGTGGGCAAGCCCGCCCCCTACATCGCCGAGAAGGCCGGGATCAAGGTGCCACCGGAGACCCGGGTCCTGGTCGCGCCCCTCGCCGGCGTGGGCCGGGACTTCCCGCTCTCGATCGAGAAGCTCTCGCCCGTGCTCGCCTTCTACGTGGTGAAGGACTGGCACGAGGGGTGCGAGCGCTGCCTCCAGCTCCTGCGCTACGGAGGGACCGGTCACACCCTCGGCATCCACAGCCGGGACGACGCGGTGATCCGGGAGTTCGCCCTCAAGAAGCCGGTCTTCCGCATCGTGGCCAACACCCAGACCTCGATGGGGGCCACGGGCTATACGACCGGCCTCGCCCCCTCCATGAGCCTGGGCTGCGGCGCCTACGCCGGCAACATCACCTCGGACAACATCACGCCCCTGCACCTGATCAACATCAAGCGGCTGGCCTACGAGCGGCCCCGTGCGGGGGCGACACGGCCCGCGGACGCACCGGCGGCCGAGACCGGCAGCCTGCAGGACAAGGTGCGGGCCTTCCTCGACCGCCGGCTCCCCCGGCCGGGAGCGCCGGACCCCACTGCTCCCAGGGGGTCCAGGACCCCTCCTGCGCCCACCGCCTCGCCCGGGACCGCCCCCCCCGCCCTCGACTTCGTCTGCGAGGACGACGTTCGGCGGGCCCTGCGGGAGGGCCGGACCCTGCGGGTCTCGGCCCGGGCCATTGTCACCCCGGCCGCCCGCGACCTGGCCTCGGGCACCTCCGTCCTCGCGGTCGACAAACAGCAATCCTGAGACGGGCGTGCTACGATCTCAAGACCTGTCCGGTCCCGGGGGGTGCTGTTTGGGGTTGAGACGATGGGGCCGCTCGTGGTGGTGTGTCGCCCTCGCCGGGAGTCTCTCCGCCTGTGCGCACGGCGGCAAGGCCGCCGTCCCCCCCGTTCCCGCCGCTGAAGCGCGCCGCCCCCCCGAGGACCCGGTCGCCCGCCTCGTCACCCAGGCCGACCATCACCTGAACGCGGGCCTCGCGGAGGCGAAGGAAGGCCACCTCGACGCCGCCCGCCTCGAGTTCGACCGGGCGATCGATACCTACCTGACCGCGCCCGGCGGCGCGTACGCCGACGCGCGCCTGGCCGAGGCCTATCGCCGCACGGTGGAGGCCGTCCACCTCCGCGAGATGGAGAGCCTGGCCGCGGGCGACGGCTTTACCGAGACCCGCTCCGAGCCGGCTTCCATCGACGAGGTGGGCGCGCTCCCCGTGGGCGAGACGCCCGCCAGCGAGGAGACGCGGGCCCGGGTGACCGAGTCCGTCCAGCAGGAGACCCTCGACCTCCCGATCGCGGTCAACGACGCCGTCCTCTCCTGCATCGACCTCTACCAGGGCCGGCTGCGCGACTGGTTCGAGGCCGCGCTCTCGCGCGGCCAGCGCTACCTCCCCCACATCCGCGAGGTCTTCGCCTCCGAGGGGATTCCCCAGGACCTGGCCTACGTGGCCCTGGTCGAGAGCGCCTTCAAGGCCAATGCGTACTCGCGGGCGCGTGCGAAAGGCGTATGGCAGTTCATCTCCGCCACCGGCAAGCGTTACGGCCTGCAGCAGGACTGGTGGGTCGACGAGCGGAGCGACCCCGAGAAGGCCACGCGCGCCGCCGCCGCCTACCTCAAGGAGCTCTACGGGATGTTCGGGGACTGGAACCTCGCCCTGGCGGCGTACAACGCCGGGGAGTGGAACGTCCAGCGCGGGATCAACCGGTATCGGACCCAGGACTTCTGGCAGCTACGCCGGACGCGGGCGCTTCGGCGCGAGACCCGGAACTACGTCCCCCTGATTCACGCCGCGGTCCTGATCGCGAAGGCGCCCGACAAGTATGGCTTCGCGGTCGCGCCCGAGCCGGCCCCCGCGTACGAGCGGGTGCCGGTGGAAGGGGCCGTCGACCTGCGCGTGATCGCCGAGTGCGTGGCGACCCCGGTCGAGGACATACAGACCTTGAACCCCGAGCTTCGCCGCCTCGCCACCCCGGCCGGCCGCACCTTCGACGTCCGGGTGCCGCGGGGGCGGGCCGAGGCCCTCGGGACCTGCTTACAGGGCCTGCCCGCCGACAAGCGCGTCCGCTTCCGCACGCACGTGGTCGTTCGCGGCCAGACCCTGGCGGGCATCGCGGCCGCCAACGGCGTCCACGCCCTCGACATCGCCTCCGCCAACAACCTGTCGCTCACGCGCCGGCTGCCCGTGGGAACCGAGCTCATCATCCCGATCGACCCTCGGGCGCGGACGTCGCCGGCTCGCCGGGCCTCCGCGCGCCCCGCCCCCCGCGTGCCTTCCGCCGTGGGCACCGAGCTGGGCGACGGGCGGGTCCGCATCCGCTACCTGATCAAGGCCGGCGACACCCTGGTCGGGATCGCCGCCCAGTACGGCACCACCGTCCGCGAGCTGCAGACCTGGAACGGCCTGCACTCGTCGCGGATCGCCGCCGGCGAGACCCTGACGATCTACGCGGAGACCGCGAAGAACTAAACGGACCTCCCCGGACTGCTCCTGGTCGTAACCTGGAGGTCGCGCCGGTCCTCTCCCATCGGAAGCCATGCCACGGCCGTCCCGCCATTTTCCGGCGGCCGTCGGAGGGAGGGGGACCTTGCTCGCCACGTCGCTGACCGCGGCCGTCCTCGGAGTGGACGCTCACCTCGTGCGGGTCGAGACCGACACCGCCGCGGGCTTCCCGAAGTTCACCATGGTCGGGCTTCCGGACTCGGCCGTGAAGGAGAGCGAAGGGCGCATCCGCGCCGCGCTCCGCAACTGCGGCTACGCCTTCAAGTGGGACCGGCGGATCACGGTCAACCTCGCTCCGGCCAGCTTGCGCAAGGTGGGTTCCTCCTACGACTTGGCCACCGCGGTCGGCCTGCTCGCCGCCGACGGGGCGGTGCCACCCCCGAACCTCGCGCGGCTGCTCCTGGTCGGAGAGCTGGCCCTCGATGGGTCCGTCCGTGCCGTGGCCGGCGTGCTCCCGATGATGTTGATGGCCCGCCGCCAGGGGTTGAAGGCGGCGCTGGTGCCGATGGCGAACCTGGGCGAGGGGGCGGTCGTGGAGGGGATCGACGTGCACCCGGTGGCCTCGCTGCCGGAAGCGGTGGCACTGGCCCTGGCCGAGCGACGCCCGCCCCCGCCCCCGCCGGCGTCGGTCCGCTCCGACTGTCCGCCCGAAGCCGACCTGGCGGAGATCCGCGGGCAAGCCCTCGCGCGTCGCGCGGTGGAGGTCGCGGCGGCCGGCGGGCACAACCTGCTGCTGTTCGGTCCCCCCGGCTCGGGCAAGACCCTGCTCGCGCGCCGCCTGCCCGGGATCCTGCCTCCGCTCACTCTCGACGAAGCCCTCGAGACCACGGCCATCCATTCCGCCGCCGGTCTTCCCTTCGATTCCCTGGTCACCCGTCGGCCCTTCCGCAGCCCGCACCATACCGCGAGCGATGCGGCGCTGGTGGGCGGGGGTGCTATCCCCCGGCCCGGGGAGGTCAGCCTCGCCCACAACGGCGTGTTGTTCCTCGACGAGCTGCCCGAGTTCCGTCGCCGCGTCCTCGAGTCGCTGCGCCAGCCGATCGAGGAAGGCTGGGTGAGCGTCTCCCGGGTCCGCGGCACCATCCGCCTGCCCGCCCGCTTCCAGCTGGTGGCCGCCATGAACCCCTGCCCGTGCGGCCGGGGAAGCCATGGGCCCGGCGGCTGCTCCTGCACGCCCCGTCAGGTTCGAGCCTACCAGGGCCGGCTCTCGGGCCCGCTGCTCGACCGCATCGACCTGCACGTCGAGGTGCCGGCCCTCTCGTACGCGGAGATGACCGGCCGGGCGGGCGAGCCTTCGAGCGCGGTGGCGGCGCGGGTCGCCCGGGCGCGAGCCCGGCAGGCTGCCCGACGCGATGAGGCAGGCGCGCTCACGAACGCCCGCCTCGAGCCGGCGGCGGTGCGACGGCTGGCCGCCCTCGACGTGGCGGGCGACCGGCTGCTGGCGGCGGCGGTCGAGCGCTTCCTCTTGAGCGGTCGAGTGGTCGATCGCCTCTTGCGGGTGGCCCGCACGATCGCCGATCTCGAAGAAAATGCGAAAGTTGAGGCCCGACACGTCGCGGAAGCGCTCCAGTTCAGACGTTGCATGTCCGATACGAATTGATGGCCCGTCTCCAAGAAGTTGGAGGTTGCCTTGACGAGGTGAGGCGTGGGTGTTACACTCCGCGGATTGTTCTTGACGGCATGGGGACCCTCAGGAAGGTTGGTGTCCCTCTGGGTGTGAGGCCCGAAAGGGCCCCTGAAACGGCTTGGAGTGGTCGATGGCCAACGAGTTCTACACCCTCATCGTGGTGCCCCACGCCAAGGCTCGGTTCCGCAAGTTCCAGGTTTCGGTCCGCCTGACGAAATGGGTCACGGGGGCTGCGGCGACCCTGGCCCTCCTCCTCGCCGGAATCCTCACCCACTACACCTGGATATCGGTCGAAGTCGGTGAACTCCGTCGGCTGCGGACCGAGAACCTCGCGCTGGCCACCAAGGCCCAGGCCTACGAGCAGAACGCCGGCAAGCTCCAGACCAAAGTCCTCGCCCTCCAGAACATGGTGATGAAGCTCGGGGTCATGGCCGGGCTCGAGAAGAGCCTCCCCGATCCCCAGGTGGGCGGAGTGGGCGGTCTGTCGTCGATCGAGACCACGCCCCCCGCGCTGGACGTCAACCAGTCCATGCGATCGCTCGACCAGAAAGTGAGCGACCTGACCGAGAAGTCGTCGAAGCTCCAGGTCTTCTTCCAGGATCAGAAGCTCCTGCTGGCCTCGACCCCGTCCATCTGGCCCGTCCGCGGCTACCTGTCCGCCAACTTCGGCAACCGCGACGACCCCTTCACCGGCCTCCGCGACTTCCACTCCGGGATCGACATCTCGACCCCGATCGGAACCAAGGTGCAGGCACCCGCCGACGGGGTCGTGATCTTCTGCGGCGTGAGGGGCGGCTACGGCAACGCGATGGTGATCGACCACGGCTACGGCGTGGTGAGCCGGTACGCGCACCTGGCCAGCTTCAACGTGCGGCCCGGCCAGCGCATCCACCGGGGCGACGTGATCGCCTTCGTGGGCAACACCGGCCGCTCCACCGCCCCCCACCTGCACTACGAAGTCTGGGTCAACGACCAGGCCCAGAACCCGATCCAGTACATCCTCGACGAATACAGGAGCTTCGGTTAGGCGGTCGCGAAGGGCGCCTTCGCTCTTGGCAAACGGCCCACCGCCCGTGGTATCCTGCTCAGATTACGAGCTCGGGTAGCCGCTTCTCCTCGTCTTCCGCGCGCCCCGTCCGGCGTCGGCCCGGCTCACCCCCCCGAGCACTGATCGTCGTGAGGGGGCGCCGCCTGGGAGCCGTGCGGACATGATCAATACCATCCTCACCAAGATCATCGGGACCAAGAACGAGCGGGAGCTGAAGCGCATCCGCCCCCTCGTGCAGCGCATCGGCGAGCTGGAGCCCTCGCTCCGGCCCCTCACGGACGTCCAGCTCGCGGCGTGGACGGCCGCCTTCAAGGAGCGCCTGGCCAAGGGCGAGCCCCTGGACGGGCTCCTGCCGGAGGCCTTCGCCGTCGCCCGCGAGGCGGGCCGCCGCGTCCTCAACATGCGGCACTTCGACGTCCAGCTCATCGGCGGCATCGCCCTCCACCGCGGCATGATCGCGGAGATGAAGACGGGCGAGGGCAAGACCCTGGTGGCCACCCTCGCCGGCTACCTGAACGCCCTCGAGGGCAAGGGCGTCCACGTGGTCACGGTCAACGACTACCTGGCCAAGCGCGACGCAGAGTGGATGGGCCGCATCTACCGCTTCCTGGGCCTCACCGTGGGGGTGATCCAGCACCACCTCGACGACCAGGAGCGGCAGGTCGCCTACCGGGCCGACATCACCTACGGGACCAACAACGAGTTCGGCTTCGACTACCTGCGCGACAACATGAAGTTCGACCTGGGGAGCTACGTGCAGCGCGGCCACCACTTCGCGGTGGTGGACGAGGTGGACTCGATCCTCATCGACGAGGCCCGCACCCCGCTCATCATCAGCGGCCCCGCCGAGGAGTCGACCGACAAGTACTACCGGATCAACGCCATCATCCCGAAGCTCAAGCCGGGCGCCCGCATCACCGGGGACAAGAAGGCCGAGGAGAGGGCCGAGCTGGAGAAGACCGGCGACTACATCGTCGACGAGAAGGCCAAGACGGTCACCCTGACCGAGCAGGGGATGCTCCACGCCGAGCGCCTCCTGGGGGTCCAGAACCTGTGGGACCCCTCCAACATGGAGGTCCTGCACCACGTGAACCAGGGCCTCCGCGCCCACACCCTCTTCCAGCGCGACGTGGACTACGTGGTCAAGGACGGACAGGTCATCATCGTCGACGAGTTCACGGGCCGGCTCATGCCGGGCCGCCGCTGGTCCGACGGCCTCCACCAGGCGGTGGAGGCCAAGGAGAAGGTGAAGATCGAGCGCGAGAACCAGACCCTCGCCACCATCACCTTCCAGAACTACTTCCGGATGTACAAGAAGCTCGCGGGGATGACGGGCACGGCCGAGACCGAGGCCCCCGAGTTCGACAAGATCTACAAGCTCGAAGTCCTCGCCATCCCCACCAACCGGCCGCTCATCCGGGTGGAGAACCCGGACGTCGTGTACCGCACGGAACGGGAGAAGTTCGAGGCGGTGGTGGCCGAGATCAAGGACCTCCACGAGACCGGGCGCCCGGTGCTGGTGGGCACGATCTCCATCGAGAAGTCCGAGCAGCTCTCGACCCTGCTGAAGAAGGCCGACATCAAGCACGTCGTGCTGAACGCGAAGTACCACGAGCGCGAGGCCGAGATCGTGGCCCAGGCCGGCCGCTACGGGGCGGTGACCATCGCCACCAACATGGCCGGCCGCGGGACCGACATCATCCTGGGCGGCGTCCCCGACCACCGGGTGAAAGCGCTCCTGGTCGAGAAGGAGATCGACCCCGAGCAGGCCACCGCGGAAGAGCGGCAGGCCGCCACCGACCAGGCCCTCGCCGAGATGGCGTCGGAATACCGCCGGGCCTTCCAGGACAAGAAGCCCTCGGCCGAGGATCGCCGGACCCTCGCCCAGCGGTACCTCGGGCTCATGGCCTCGTTCGCGCCGGACCACCCTTCGGTGCAGTCGGTGCGGGCCCAGGCCACGGAGGGCACGGCCCTCGCGCAATACCTCGACACCGTCCGCGACCTTCCCCGCAAGGACAAGGAGAGGGTCGCGAAGGCCTTCTACCCGGAGATCGAGAACCCGGTGGACTTCCTGGCCGTCCACCCCCTCAAGGCGGCGCTGGACCAGCTCGCCGCCACCCCCGACTTCGCGAAGGTCCAGTCCCTCCTCGACGGCAGCGAGCGCGAGCGGGTGGTGGCCCTGGGCGGCGTTCACATCCTGGCCACCGAGCGGCACGAAGCGCGGCGCATCGACAACCAGCTCCGCGGCCGGGCCGGCCGCCAGGGCGACCCCGGCTCCTCGCGTTTCTACCTGTCGCTGCAGGACGACCTCATGCGGATCTTCGGCTCCGACCGCATCAGCGGCCTCATGCTGAAGCTCGGCATGGAGGAGGGGGTGCCCATCGAGCACCGGATGGTCACGCGCTCCATCGAGCGGGCGCAGAAGCAGGTGGAGGCCCAGAACTTCGCGATCCGCAAGCACCTCCTCGAGTACGACGACGTGATGAACAAGCAGCGCACCGCGGTCTACGACATGCGCCGCATGATCCTGGAGGGCAAGGACACCCGGAACCACGTGCTGGGCCTCACCCGGGACGTGCTCGAGTGGTTCCTGGACAACTACTGCAACGAGGCCGACCCCGAGGCCTGGTCCCTGGAGAGCCTGCAGACCGCCCTCAAGGAGACCTTCGGCGTCGAGCCCACCCTGACCGAGCTCCGCACCATGGGCCGGCAGGAGATGCAGGAGAAGCTGTGGGAGCGCCTCCAGGCCCGCTACGACGAGAAGGAGCGGGCGGTGGGGGTGGAGCGCATGCTCTTCCACCAGCGGATGATCATGCTCCAGATCGTCGACACCCAGTGGAAGGACCACCTGTACTCCCTCGATCACCTGAAGGAGGGGATCGGCCTGCGGGGCTACGGCCAGCGCGACCCGCTGGTCGAGTACAAGAAGGAGTCCTTCCAGATGTTCCAGGCCCTCATGGACCGCATGGACGAGGAGATCCTGCGCTGGATCTTCCTCTACCAGCCGGTCCCGATCCCCGGCGACGAGGGCCCGGTCGCGGCGGAGGAGGGCGGGCTCGCTCCGACCCCCATGCGGCCGAACCGGCCCGCCCCCACGGCCAGCCCGGCCCGCGTGCGCGAGCCCGAGCTGGCCCTGGCGGGCGCCCGGGCCGTGTCCCGCAACCTCACCTTCAACGATCCCTCCGCGACCCCCGGTGCGCTCGCCCGGGCCGCCCAGCCCCGCGAGGCCGAAGGCGGGAGCGACGAGGTGCAGACCTTCCGCCGCGAGGGCAAGAAGGTGGGACGCAACGATCCCTGCCCGTGCGGCAGCGGCAAGAAATACAAGAAATGCCATGGCGGGGGATGAATGCTTGACGAGCGGTTGCCCGAGGCGCTGACCTTCGACGACGTCCTGCTCGTCCCCCAGAAGTCCGACGTCCTCCCTTCCCAGGTGGACGTCTCCACGCGCCTCACCAAGGGCATCTCCCTCAAGGTCCCGATCGTGTCGGCGGCCATGGACACGGTCACCGACGCCCGCCTGGCCATCGCCCTCGCCCAGGAAGGGGGGATCGGGATCATCCACAAGAACATGCCGATCGCGGTCCAGGCCCAGGAGGTCGACAAGGTCAAGCGGTCGGAGTCGGGGATGATCGTCGACCCCGTCACGGTGGCGCCCGACGCCCTGGTGGCGGACGCCCTGGCGGTGATGGCGAAGTACCGCATCAGCGGCGTCCCCGTGACCGTGGGCACGAAGCTGGTCGGAATCCTCACCAACCGGGACCTGCGCTTCGAGACCCGCACCAACCTGCCGGTCTCCCAGCTCATGACCAAGGACGACCTGATCACGGTCCCCGTGGGCACCACCCTCGAGCAGGCCAAGGAGATCCTCCACCGGCACAAGGTCGAGAAGCTGCTGGTGGTGGACCGCGACTTCAACCTGAAGGGCCTGATCACGGTCAAGGACATCCAGAAGCAGATCAAGTATCCGCACGCCTGCAAGGACTCCCTGGGCCGGCTGCGGGTGGGGGCGGCCCTCGGGGTCACCCTCGACGTGCTCGACCGCGCGGCCGCCCTGGTGGAGGCCAAGGTGGACGTGGTGGCGATAGACACCGCCCACGGCCACACCAAGGGCGTGCAGGACGCGGTGCTGGCCATCAAGAAGCGCTTCCCCGACCTCGAGGTGATCGCGGGCAACGTGGGGACCTTCGAGGGCGCGGCCGACCTGGTGGACGCCGGGGTGAGCGCGGTCAAGGTCGGCATGGGACCCGGCTCCATCTGCACGACGCGGGTGGTGTCGGGCGCGGGCATGCCCCAGATCACCGCGATCGCAGAGGCCGCCCGGGCCTCCGCCAAGGCCGACGTGCCGGTCATCGCCGACGGCGGGATCAAGTTCTCGGGCGACGTGGTGAAGGCGATCGCGGCGGGGGCCTCTTCGGTGATGATCGGCTCGCTCTTCGCGGGGACCGACGAGAGCCCGGGCGAGCTGATCCTGCGCCAGGGCCGCTCCTTCAAGAGCTACCGGGGCATGGGCTCGATGGGGGCCATGAAGGAGGGCTCGCGGGACCGCTACTTCCAGGAGTACGACGCGAGCTCCGAGAAGCTCGTCCCAGAGGGGATCGAGGGGATGGTCCCCTACAAGGGTCCCCTCTCCGCCATGGTCCAGCAGCTCGTGGGCGGGCTGCGGGCCGGCATGGGCTACTGCGGGTGCGCGAGCGTCAAGGACCTGCACGCGCGGGCGCGCTTCGTGAGGATCTCGCCCGCGGGGCTCAAGGAGAGCCACGTCCACGACGTCATCATCACCAAGGAAGCCCCCAATTACCGCCTCGAGTAGGCGCCGGGCCGCGCTCCTGCTCGCCCTGCTCGCCGCCGCGGGCTGCGGCCAGGGCACCCGCGAGGTCATCGTCACCTACTACAACGGCCAGTTCGGGCTCTCCCTCCGTCATCCCGCCACCTGGCGCACGGAGCAGGCGGAGCAGGACGGGGTCTGGTACCGCTACTTCCTGGGCCCCCCCACCGGTCCCAAGAACAACCCGGCCGTGTCCGCGACCCTCCTGGTGGGCAAGCTGAACGTCAGCCTCGACGAGTACGCCCAGGTCTACCTGGCCGGGAACACGCTGGCCTCCTCCAAGCCGGAGGAGCGTCAGGGCGCCACGGGCCACTCCTACCTCTTCTCCTCCCCCGACGGCGGCACCCGGCACTCCCTGCTCCTGCTCGAGGAAGAGGGCCGCGTGTACGGGCTCTACTCCCAGGGCGAGACCCCCCTCTTCGAGCGCCACTACCCGGTGATCGAGGAGATGACGAAGAGCCTCACCCTGGAGAGGCCCGCCACGTACCCCGAGCGCAGGAACGACGACTTCGGGTTCTCGCTCCGCCTCCCTCCGTCCTGGAAGGAGAGCCGCCGCTTCTCGGGAGGCGGCACCCTGCTGCTGCAGTTCACGAGCCCGCCCCTGGCCGCGGACAAGGACCGCCAGACGGTCCACACCTCCCTGACCCTGACCGTCGAGCCCCTCCCCGCGGGAGCCACCCTCGACTCGTTCTACGACAGCTCCCGGCAGAAGCTGGGGGAGAGCTTCCTGTTGTTGAACCACGGACCCTGGCAGAAGGGCTACGTGGACGTGCTGCGGACCGAGACCCCGGTGGCGGTCTCCAACGTGAAGCGCTTCTACCAGGTGGAGGGGCGGCGCGGCTACTCCCTGGCCTTCGAGGCTCGGGACGACGTCTACCACCGCGTGGCCCGGTGGTACGATGTCATCGCGTCGACCTTCAAGACGAGTGGGGAGGCTGGGAAGCCATGACCACGACCCTCGCCCGCCTGGGCGAGACCCTGGGCCGCATGCTGAGGGGCGTGGAGCGCCTGGAGATGACGGTCGGCCCCGGCGGCCCCCAGGGCGGCCTCGGGGTGCCCCGGGCGGGCGACGGGGTCTGGGAGGTGACGACGGTGCAGGGCCGGCCCTGCCTCACCCCCGACGCCTCGTCCTACTACCTCTACTTCACGCTGCCCCCGGCCTTCCGGACGCGCGCGCGCAGTGGCCTGTTCGTCGACGTCTCCTACCACGACGACCGCTACGCGCAGTTTCGCGTTCAGTACGCCTCGAAGGACCGCGCGGGCGAGCTCGACGGCCTCTACAAGCCGGCCGAGCAGCGCTGGAAACCGGAAGACCAGGGGCTCCGGAAGCTGCGGCGGGCCGTGTTCCTGCTCCCGGACTTCGACCCCGGGCGCACCCAGAACGAGGGAGCCTCCTTCCGGATCGAGTTCCGGCGCGAGGTTCTGGTCTCGAAGGTCGTGGTCACCCTCGAGCCCCCGGCCGACCTCGCGGACTTCCCCGCGGTGGCCCCCCTGCCGGAGCTCCGGAAGATGCCGGGGCGCTTCTACCCGATCAACTACCTCTTCATCGAGATCACCAACGCGTGCAACTTCAAGTGCACGTGGTGCCCGGACGACGTCATGGACCGCCGGCGGGGCTTCATGAAGAAGGAGAAGGTCTTCCGGGTCCTGGAGGAGGTGGCGGGGAAGCGCTCCTGGCTGGGCCCCCTCTACCCGGTGAAGCTCCACCAGATGGGCGAGCCCATGCTCCACCCGGACCTGGCCGAGATCGTCGCCTACGCGGAGAGCCGCGGGGTCGGGATCGAGCTGAACACCAACTGCGGGCTCATCACCGAGGAAAAGGTGGACGGCCTCTACCGGGCCGGGCTCACCAACCTGATCCTCTCCTACCAGACCCCGGACCTCGAGTCCTTCAAGACCCGGAAGGCCCCCCGCCTCGTCTTCGAGGAGTACCGGGACAAGGTCCGGCTGGCCGTGGAGCGCAAGGTCGCCCTGGGCGCGCGGACCAACCTCGAGATCGACATCATGAACACCAAGCACGCCGACGGCTACCGGATCGTGAGCGAGGACGAGCAGGCCCTGGCCTTCCTCGGCGACTGGATCGCGTTCTGCCAGGAGCTGGAGAGGAAGCACGGCCTCCCGCCGCGCGCCCACGACTGGGAACGGATCCGCTCCTTCCATTTCCTCGACCAGGACGAGAACGGCAGCCGCTACACCCTCCTCGACGGCGTCCACCTCATCTGGAAGCGCTGCCACTCCTGGGGAAACGTCATCGGAGAGCACCAGATCCAGGCGTCGGCGGTGGGGGGAGCGGCAGGAGTCAATGCCGACGCTCGTGCGGGGGCTCAAGGAGGCGCACGCGCGCAAGGCCCGCTGCCGGAAGCCTCCACGACGGACACCTACTGCCCCGCCCCCTACGACCAGTTCGTGATCCAGTGGAACGGGGACGTGGTCGCCTGCTGCACCGACTACGAGGGACGCACCAAGACCGCCAACGTCTTCGCGAGCTCGGTGGAAGGCGTCTGGCGGAGCGACGTGCTCCGTCAGCGCAAGCAGGACATGCTGGAGGGGCGCCTGCTCGACGTCTGCGCCCGCTGCCAGGGGCTGAAGTAGCCGACGGCAGGCCCGCGCGACCGGCCTCACCCCGCGCTCAGCGGGTGGCGCCAGCGCAGGTCCCGGAAGCGCGAGAAGTCGCTGTCCGTGGTGACGAGCTCGCAGCCGTGCTCGATCGAAAGAGCGGCCAGGTAGGCGTCGCTCACCATCGCGCCCCGGATCCCGGCCGTCTTGATCGCGTCGACCAGGATCTCCCAATGACGGTGGCCGGGCTGGACGACGGCGCCGCCCCGCTGGCCAGCCCGCGGAGCCAGGCCGCGTAACGGTCGTGTTCGGGGGAATCCTCCCGGTGTGCGTAGATCAGGACGTTGATGTCCGGGAGGTCCATGCTCACCGGTCCCGTCGGCCGTAACGTTCCAGGTCCTCGGTTTCGAGCACCACCGAGGTCTTGTTCACGCCGGTGAACCGACCGCCCTGCCCGTAGGTCACGAGCTCGAATTCGCCTGACTCCGAGGCTCGGGGTGGGGCCGCCGCCAATCGAACCGAGTCCTCGATCAGCCGGCTCACGGTGGTGCCGCGCTCAGCCGCGCGACTCTTCAGATCCTCCAGGAGCGCATCGTCAATCGTGATCGTCGTGCGCATGATGCTTTATCCTACCGCGCTGCATCAGTGCATCAAGAAGACGGGTGCCTCTCTAACGCAGAGCGTCCTCCAGGGCCGCCGCCGCGTCCGTCTTCTCGTCCCGGTACTTCACGATCACGGGGGTGTAGAGGGCCAGGCCGTGGCGCTCCGCGAAGGGATCGGCGAGACGGCGGGAGCCGGGCACCACCACTGCCCCCTCTGGGATGCGCAGGGGAGCCTGGGCGGTCCGGCGGTAGGTGGCCTTGCGGGGGATGTCGTAGACGGTGACGGAGCCGGTGAGGATGACCCCGGAGCCCAGGACCGCGCGCCGGCCCACGATGGCGCCTTCGTAGACCCCGCAGTTGCCGCCCACCAGCACCTCGTCCTCGACGATGACCGGCAATGCCCCCACGGGCTCGAGCACGCCCCCGAGCATGGCGCCCGCCGACAGGTGGACCCGGCGGCCCACCTGCGCGCACGAGCCCACGAGGGCGTGGGAGTCGATCATCGAGCCCTCTCCCACCCAGGCCCCGACGTTCACGTAGGCCGGCGGCATCACCACCACCCCGGGCCCCAGGTAGGCTCCGGAGCGGACCGCGGAGCCGCCGGGGACCAGCCGCACGCCCTCGGCCAGGGTGAGGCGCCGGGGCGGCAGAGTGTCCTTGTCGAAGAAGCGCAGCGGACCGGCGGGGGGGAACTCGGTCACGCGGCCGATGCGGAAACCCAGCAGGATCCCCTTCTTCACCCAGTCGTTCACCCGCCAGCCCTCGGGCCCCGTTTCCGCGGCCCGGATCTCGCCTCGCTCGAGCCCGGCAAGGAAGGCGTCGAAGACCGCGCGTGCTTCGCCTCCCAGCGCCTCCTCGGGGAGGGCGAACTGGGCCTCCACCCTCTTGGCGAGCGTCGGCTCTCCGGTCACGCCAGGAGCCCCAGCTCGCGCAGGGCCGACCGCAGCGCCTCGCGGGTCGACTCGACGGGCGGACAGAGGGGCAATCGATAGCTCTCCTCGCAGAGGCCCAGGAGGGCCAGCGAGGCCTTCACCGGGATCGGGTTCGACTCCACGAAGTTGAGGTTCATGAGGCGGAGCAGCCGATTGTGGATGCGCCGCCCTTCCGCGAAGTCCCCGCGGGCGCAGGCGGCCACTAGGTCGTGCATGGCGCCCGGGACCTGGTTGGCGCAGACCGAGACGACACCTTCGGCCCCGAGCGCCATCATGGCCAGGGTGAACGCATCGTCCCCGGAGAGGACGAGGAAGCCCTGCGGGCGGTCCTTCAGCACTTCCATGATCTGGCCGAGGTTGCCCGACGCCTCCTTCACCGCGGCGACGTTGCCGTGACCGGCCAGACGCAACAGGGTCTTCGCGTCGATGTTGCTGCCCGTGCGCCCGGGGACGTTGTAGACCACTACCGGCACGCTCACCGCGTCGGCCACGGCCGCGAAGTGCCGGTAGAAGCCTTCGGAGGTGGGCTTGTTGTAGTACGGTCCGACCGAGAGGATCCCGTGGGCGCCCAGAGCGGCGGCCGCCTTCGAGCGCTGGATGGCGCTGCGGGTGTCGTTGCTTCCCGCCCCCGCCAGGACCGGCTTGCCCGCGGACTCCTCGAGGCAGATCGCGATCACGCGCTCCGTCTCCGCCGGGGTCAGGGTCACGCTCTCCCCGGTGGTCCCGCAGGGGACGAGCACGTCGATCCCTCCCTCGACCTGCCGCCGCACCAGCCGGCGGAGCGCGGCCTCGTCGAGGGCGCCGTCCTTCGTGAACGGCGTGACCAGGGCGACTCCCGCTCCCGCGAACGATCGAGCCATCTCCTCGCCGTCCTTCCTACGGGCAGCCTTGCTGGACGTAGCCCATGGCCATCAGCTTCTCACAGGCCTCGCGGCTCAGCCTCGGCTCACCCGACTGGCCTTCCACCAGCCGGCGCGTCCGCGCCCACTCCCCGTCGACCCGCTGCCGATAGAGTTCCAGCTCCCGCTTCTGGACCCGCAGGTCGTCGGGCCGCGCCTTCGACTGGTCCCGCGTCTCCCCGGGGTCAGCCTTGCGGTCAAAGAGCGCGTAGCTCGCCCGGTCGCCCTCGGGCGTCGCCACGATCTTGAATTGCCGGTCCCAGACCCCGATCAGGTTGCGGTCGTTCTGGGCCTGGAGGCGCTTGCGGTTCGGCCGGGAGCCGCCCTGGGCCGAGGGCCACACGCTCTCTCCTGCGAGGTCCGGCGGGTAGGAGACCTTCACCGCATCGAGGACCGTGGGCATGAGGTCGAGGGTGGAGGCGAGGACCCCGCTCCGGTGGCCCGCCTTCACCCCCGGTCCCGCGACGACCAGAGGGATGCGCAGCGAGGGGTCGAACAGGTTCTCGCCGTGGTCGAAGAAGTAGTCGTGCTCGCCCAGGCTCTCGCCGTGGTCGGAGGCGAGCATGACCAGCGTCCGGTCCTTCACCGCGGAAGCGGCCAGCGCGTCGAGGACCCGCCCCACCTCCTGGTCCACCGTCGCGATCTCGCCGTCGTACTGGGCGACGTAGTAGCCGAGGCGGTCCTGGCCCGCCACCGCCCAGCTCTTCGGGATGCCGCCGTGGGAGCCGGGAACGACCCCGAGGCGCGGTCCTCCCTTGGCCTCCTCGTCCAGGAAAGCGGTATCGAAGGGAGGGGGCGGCGTGTAGGGCGCGTGCGGGTTCACGTAGTGGAGCCAGAGCAGGAACGGTTGCTCGGGGCGGGCGGCCGCGAGGTAGCGAACGCCGTCTCCGGTGATGGCCCGTGTCCGGTCAGTCTCGCTGGCGAGGGCCGGCTCCTCCCAGGTCTCGCGGTAAGCGTCGAAGCCCTGGGCATAGCCGAGGGCCTTCGCGAGGTTGGCGTTGTCCACGGTGGCCGCGGTCGCGTAGCCCGCGGCCTTCAGCACTCCCGCCAGGGTCGGGTTCATGCCGAGCAGGAGCGGGTGCGTCTTGCTGTAGCCCGTCTGCGACGCGCGGCGGCCGGTGAGCATGGCCACGAAGCTGCCCCGCGTCTTCGGCCAATAAGTGTAGGCCTCTTCGAAGACCGCGCCGCCCCGGGCCAGGGCGTCCATGCGTGGGCTGGTGGGGCGCCGGTATCCGTAGACCCCGAGGTGGTCGGCGCGCAGGGTGTCGATCGTGATCAGCAGGACGTTCAGCCGGTTGCCAGCGGCGACCGGGGACGGCGGGGACGTCTTCGGGCCCGGGCAGCCGGCGAGGAGCGCAGCCACGGCGAGCAGAGCGAAGCGCTTCACTTCCCCTCCCCGTCGATCCGGATCCGCCGCGCGTCCTCGCCCGCGTGCTCGAGGCTCACCCGCAGCGGGCGCGGCCAGGGGACCAGGGAAAGCCGCTCCGCCCACTCGACCGCGAGCACCCCCCGAGGCCCCGGCAGCTCCTCGAGGCCGAGCTCGCGGTCGTCGCCGTCCCCGCGCAGGCGGTAGAGGTCGGCGTGGTGGAGGGCGAGCCGGCCGGGGTGCGAGGTGAGCAGGACGAAGGTCGGGCTCGCCACCTCGTCCGGATCGACCCCGATGCCGCGGGCGAGGCCGCGCACGAATGCGGTCTTGCCCGTCCCCAGCTCCCCCGAAAGGAGGACGACCTCGCCCCCTCGGAACCCCTCCCCGAGCGCCGCCGCGAGGGCCACGGTCTCCGGCTCGCTGCGCGTCACGTGCTCGCGGATGGCCGACCTCCGACCGCGCGGATCGCCTCGGGCAGCGCGTTCGCCACGTCCCCCGCGAGTAGAGACTCGGGACCCGCCGAAGCGGCCGCCCGGTCGCCGGCGAGGCCGTGCACGTAGACGCCGGCGGTGGCGGCGGTCCAGGGCTCGTGCCGAGCCAGGAGTGCGCCCACGATGCCGGCCAGGACGTCGCCCGTCCCCCCCGTCGCCATCCCCGGGTTGCCCGTGGGGTTGACTGCGGCCACGCCGTCCGGTCGGCAGACGAGCGTACGCTGCCCCTTCAGGACCACGAAGGCGCCGGTGCCTTCCGCGATCCGGCGAGCGGTTTCGAGCCGGCGGCCCTGGACCTCGGCGGAGGACAGCCCCGCCAGCCGCGCCATCTCCCCGGGATGCGGGGTCAGCACGGTGGCGGCCCCCCGCCGGAGCGCGTCGAGCGACCCCGCCTCGCGGTCGGAGGGGGCGAGGGCGTTCAAGCCGTCCGCGTCGACGAGCAGGGGCACCGGGCAGCCCCGCGCGAACTCGCGGATGAACGCCCGCGTGCTCGGCTCCTGGCCGAGGCCGGGACCGATCACCACCGCGTCCCGGGCGGCCGCGAGGGCCAGGGCTCGCTCCAGGGCGCCGGGAGCCAGGTCGCCCGAGGCCTGGATCGGCAGCGGCTCCGTCATCACCTCGGGCCGCCCCGCGGCGACGAGAGGCAGGGCGTTCGCGGGAGTGGCCACCGTGACGAGCCCCACTCCCGACCGGAGCGCGCCCGTGGCGGCCAGGATGGCGGCCCCCGTCTTCCCCACCGCTCCCGCCACGATCAGCAGGTCCCCGTAGGTTCCCTTGTGCGCGCCGGGCGCCCGCGCGGGAAAGGCCCGGGCCGCATCCGCGGCCTCCAACAGAAAAAGCCGGGACCCGCTTCGCTCGAGGGCCGCCCGCGGGATGCCGATGTCGGCCACCAGCAGCTCGCCCACCCGGTCGCAGGCCGGGGCCAGGACGTGGCCGTGCTTGGGAGCCGCGAAGGTGACCGTGACCGACGCGCGCACCGTGGCCCACGGCACCTCGCCGGAGTCCGAAGGCAGGCCCGAAGGCAGGTCGACGGCTACCACCGGCGTCCCCGTGTCGGCCGCGCGAGCGATCTCGGAGATCGCATCCGCCACGAGGCCGGTCGGCTCCTGGCGCAGGCCGGTGCCCAGGAGCGCATCCACGATCAGGTCGGCGCTGCGTACGCGGCCCCGGGCCTCTCGCCACGCCGTGGCGTCCTTGACCTCGGCCACGGCGCTTCCGGATCGCTCGCACGCTCCGAGATGCGTTCGGGCATCGCCCCGCACCTCGTCCCGCCGTCCGAGGAGCAGCGTCGTCGGCGCGAGATCGAGCAGACGGCGCGCGACCACGAAGCCGTCCCCGCCGTTGTTGCCCTTCCCGCAGAGGATCACGGGCCGCCGGGCGGCGGGGTAGCGCTCGCGCACGGCTTCCGCCACCGCGGCCCCCGCGTTCTCCATGAGCACCGCGCCCGGCAGGCCGATCTCCTCGATGGTCCGTCGATCGGCGTCCTGCATCTCCGCCGCGGTGAGCACGGGCAGCACGCCTCGACTCTATCCCAGGTGCGCCGATCGGGCCAAAAGCACGGCCCAGACGAGGATGGCGAACGCGAAGCGGTAGAAGACGAAGGGCCGGTAGTCGCGGGTGCGGACGTAGGCGAGCAGGACCCGGATGGCCAGGAAGCCGAAGACCGCGGCCGTGACCATCCCCACCGCCACCGGCAGCAGGTCGGCCGTCTCGCGAAGCAGCTTCGGGACCTTCACCACCGCGGCCCCGAGCGTGATCGGCAGCGCGAGCAGGAAGCTGAAGCGGGCCGCCTCCTCCCGCCGGTGGCCGAGGAAGAGGCCCATGCTGATCGTGGCCCCCGAGCGCGACACGCCGGGGACGATCGCGAGGGCCTGGGCGAGGCCGATGAGCAGGGCGTCGCGGGGAGGCACCTCGGGGCTCGCCCCCGCGGCTCCGCTGGCGGCCCGCCGGTCGGCCACGAACAGCACGGCCCCCATGAGGGCCATGGTCAGGCCCACCAGACCCGGCGAGCGGAACGTTGTCTCGGCCCAGCGGTCGAGCAGGAGGCCCGCCAGCGCCCCGGGGACCGAGGCTGCGGCCAGGAGCCACAGAAGCCGGCTCTCGGGGTCTGCGAAGGGCCGCCCCTGCACGAGCCCCCGCAGCCCCGCGGTCCCGAGGCGCCACCAGTCCGCCGCGAAGGCCGCGGCCACCGCCCCCAGGGTCCCCAGGTGGAGGGCCACGTCGAAGGCGAGGCCATGGTCCTCCCAGCCGAACAGCCAGGGCGTCACGATGAGATGGCCCGAGCTGCTGATGGGCAGGAACTCTCCGAGCCCCTGCACGAGCCCCAGCACGAATGCCTGCCCCGGGGTCAAGAACGCCGCCACGCGCGCCGCGGGACGTTGGGTTGACTGGCGAGAAGCCCGTCTGCTAGGTTGATTCGTTTGTCGAGGGTATCAAGCATGGGTTTCTTCGCCTCCGTGAACGGGATCGTGACGCCGGTCGAGGAGGCGCACGTGTCCGTACTCGACAACGGCTTCACCTTCGGGGACAGCGTCTACGAGACCCTGCGGACCTACCGTGGCCGGCCGTTCGAGTGGGGACGCCACCTGCGGCGGCTCCGGGCCTCGGCCGAACGCCTGGGCTTCGAGATCCCCCTCACGAACGACGAGCTCCTGGCCCGTCTCGACGCCGTCCTCGAGCGGGCCGCAAACCCCGAATCGTACATCCGTCTGATCGTCAGCCGGGGGGTGGGCGACATCTCCTACCACTTCGAGCGGGTCAAGGGACCCACGGTGGTGATCGCGGTCAAGCCCCACGGACCCTATCCGGCGTGGCACTACACCGAGGGGATCCCGGTGGCCCTGGTGGCGGTCCGCCGCAATCACCCCCAGGCCCTCGACCCCGCCATCAAGTCGAGCAACCTCCTCAACAACGTCCTCGCCCAGCGCGAGGCCCAGGCCCGCGGGGCGGAAGAGGCGGTCCTCCTCAACCTGAAGGGCGAGATCGCGGAAGGCGCGAGCACGAACGTCTTCGTGGTGCGCGGTGGCACCCTGCTCACTCCGCTTCTCGAGACGGGCATCCTGGCGGGAATCACCCGGGAGGTCGTGCTGGAGCTCGCGGAGGGCCTCGGCATCCCCCGGCGCGAGCAGGCTCTCCTGCCCGAGGACCTCCTCTCCGCGGACGAAGCCTTCCTGACCAGCACCACGCGGGAGGTGGTCCCCATCCGGACCGTGGACGGCCGTCCCCTGGGTCGGGTCCAACCAGGGCCGGTGACGCAGCGGATCCTGCCGTCCTTCCGTGCCTACGCCCCTCACCACTGTGACTGAGGTGCCCCTGGTCCTGCTCCCACTCGATCGACCTAGCGCCGCAGGGTTGTCCATGATCAGGTGAAGCGGCTTGGCCCCAACTCGCCCCGGGGCGAGTCCATTCTCGACGCGGGCACTCTCGGCCCAAACGCCCGTTCGCCCTCGTACAGGTTGTGCGCCTTGCATCGCAAGGAGATATTGGCAACGGTCGCCTCGCCGCCGATGGCATACGGCTCGCGGTGATGGAACTCGCGGCGCAGGAGCTCCTGGGCTCGGCGCAGCTTCTCGTGGGTGGCGGCATCGACGGTGAACTGCACGCGGTAACCCTCGGGCGCCAACGGGGCGACCACCGGCCGGTGCGCCGGACGCCGTGACGCCGCCGCGGCGATCGGGGTCGGGAAGGGGCCTGGGGGGCCGGGAGCAGCGGGCGGAGGGAGGTTTGCGCTGGCCTCGGATTCCACGGCGAGGAAAGTTCGCTCGGGCAGCTTGCGCACGGATGCCGCCACGTCGGGCCGCGGCGCCAGACGCGCAACCAAAGTCTCGACCTCCCGCTTGCTCCGCCCCCGAGCCCGGGCCACCAGCCTGTCGAAGTTGTCGGGCCGCAGATGCGGAGCGAGCAGGCGCGTCGTGCTCAGGTTCAGGGAGCCGTCGGTCAGCAGGTCGAGGATGGCGGGGAAGCGAAGACTCAGGCGAGCGGCTTCGATGCGGTTGTAGGCGGCGTGCTCGGCTAGCCGGAGCACCCCCGTGCAGTAGGCGAAGAGCGAGCCGTAGCCTTCCGCGAGGTGGAGCCGGCGAGCGTCGAGCTCGGCCAGGTGGCCGACCAGCTCGACCGTGGCCTCCCGCTCCCGCCCCGCGAGTACAACGACTCGGCGAAGCAGCTCTGCCCGGCGCCGAGGACAAGATCCGGAGGGACTAGGTCCTCGAGTTGGAACGGCACTACTCGCCACGCGGGTCCTTCCGCGCGAGCAGCCAGCCCGGCAGGAAGAACAGCACCCCCGCCAGCATCATCCAGAGCATGGCGATCGTGCTGGGGGTGCCAAAGAACGCGGTGGCGGCCACCAGCGTGACCAGGAGGCCGGTGACTTGGAGGAGTCGTCCGAGAAAGTAGAGGGCCCACGACCGCGTGAGGCCGCGGCGGTCTTTCGTCGACCCCCTACCCCGCCTCATCGCCGCTTCCATCCGGACCGCCCGAACCAGCGGCTCACCTCGTCCCGCGGGATGCGCACGGCGGTCGGGCGGCCGTGCGGGCAGACGAGCGGCTCCTGCGTGCCCGGGAGATCGCGGACGATGGCCGCCATGCTTTCGGGGGTCAGCCCCTGCCCCGCCCGGACCGCGGAGTGGCAGGCCAGGGTCGCGGCCAGACGGTCGCGCGCACTCGCGACGATCCACTCCCCCGCCTCGCGCTCGAGCAGGTCGCGCAGGAGGCGCTCCAGGGCCGGGCCCGGGTCGCGCGTCCCCAGGATCGCGGGCACGGCGAGGACCCGGGTCGAGGCGCCGCCAAAGGCCTCGACCTCGTAGCCAAGGACGGTCAGGGCTTCCGCATTCGCGTCCAAGACGGGACGCAGGTCGGGGGCGAGCTCGAGCACCAGGGGCAGCAGCAGACGCTGGGATTCGACCGCTCGCTGCTCGACCTGCCGCATCAAGCGCTCGAACCGCACGCGCTCGTGGGCGGTGTGTTGATCGACGAGCAACAGGCCGTCGCCGTCCGTGGCCACGATGTAGGTCAGGCGATGCTGGCCCAAAACCAGGGGCCCGCCGGCCACGGTCTCGGCCGGCTCCGCCACGCGGTCGGCCGACGGCGCGGCGAGCCTCGGCCAAGAGCGGTCGGCGCCCGGCACGGCCGGCGCTTCGGCCCGGGTGAAGAAGGACTGCACCGCCGCCTCCACGCCGCCAGGGGCCAAGCCCCCGCCCACCCGAACCGCCGGAATCTCGCTCGCTTCCCCGCCGCCGGCGAGGGCCGTGCGCACCGCGCGCTCTACCGCCGTCCACGGCGTCCGCCCGTCCGCGAACCGCACCTCGGTCTTGGCCGGATGCACGTTCACGTCCACCAGGTGCGGCGGAACCTCCACGAACAGGATCGCCTCGAAGCCGCGGTCGCTGCTCCCCGCACCACGGTAGGCCTCGGCCACCGCGCGGGCCAGGGCGCGGTCGCGGACGGGCCGGCCGTTCACGTAGAGCCGCAAGCTCGGCCGCGCCGGCCGCGGCTGGTCGGGGCGCGAGACCAGGCCGTGCACGGCCGCCCACTCCACGCCGCCTTCGACGGGCCGCAGGCCCTCGAGGAAACGGGGGCCGAAAAGCTGGAACACGCGCGGGGCGAGGCCCGAGGCCGGCGGCGCCTCCACGAGCGTCCGGCCGCCCGAGCGCAGGAAGAAGCCGGTCCCGGGACGCGCCAGGGCCAGGAGGGTCACCGCCTCCGCCACGTGGCCGGCCTCGGTCGACTCGGCCCGCAGGAACTTGCGGCGCGCAGGCACGGCCCCGAACAGGTCCCGCACCTCGACCGTGGTTCCCCGCGGGTGGCCGACGTCGCGCACGTGCAGCCACCGGCCGTGGCTGACCGCCACCTCGGTGCCGGCGGCGCTCGCGTCGGCGCGGGTCCGCAGGACCAGCTCCGAGACGCTGGCAATCGAGGGAAGGGCCTCGCCCCGGAAGCCGTGGGAGGTGATCGACTGGAGGTCACCCAGGGTGCGCAGCTTGGAGGTGGCGTGGCGCTCCAGGGCCAGCTCGGCGTCGGCCCGGTTCATCCCCTCTCCGTCGTCGCGGACGCGGATGAGCGACTTCCCCCCCTCCTCGATCTCCACGTGGACGCCGCGGGCCTCGGCGTCCAGGGCGTTCTCCACCAGCTCCTTGACCACGGAGGCGGGGCGCTCCACCACCTCGCCGGCGGCGATCTTGTTGACGAGGTCCTCGGGGAGACGCTCGACCGGTCTCAGAGCCAACCCTGCTTCCGGAACCAGAGCACGATGCCGGTGGGGACCGCGAGCATCAGGAAGACGGCCCACAGGTACCCGTAGCGCCAGTGCAGCTCGGGCATGTGCTCGAAGTTCATCCCGTAGACGCCCGTGATCACGGTCAGGCAGGCCAGGACCGCGGCGAAGACGGTGAGCCGCTTCATGGTCTCGTTGAGCTTGTTGTTGACCGCCGAGAGATAGGCGTCGAGCGTTCCCTGCATCATGTCCTGGTACGAGTACGAGGCGTCCACGATCCGGTAGAGGCTGTCGTAGATGTCGCGGAAGTAGATGGCCGCCTTGGGGCTGATGACCTTGAACTCCCCGCGGGAGAGCCGGTGGATGATCTCGCGCTGCGGGGTGCAGATCCGCCGGAGCTGCTGGACGTCGCGCTTCAAGGTGAAGATCCGGTCCAGGGTCTCCCGGGTGGGCTGCTCGAACACCTCCACCTGCACGAGCTGGATCTTGTCCTCCACCTCGTCCAGGCTCGGGAAGTAGTGCTCGAACATCTGGTCCAGGACCTGGTGGAGGAGGAAGTCCACGCCCTTGGGCATGGCCGCCTGGAGGTTCTTGCTGCAGAGGTCCCGGGCCGCGCCGATCGACCGCATGGGCCCGTTGTGGTGGGTGATCAGGTAGTTCGGGCCCAGGAAGACGTCCAGCTCGCGGGTGATGAACTGGTCGGTGGGGGCGTCGAAGCGGATCCCGTGCACGATGATGAACAGGTACCCCTCGTAGTCGTCCACCTTGGGGTGATGGACCTCGGAGAGGCAGTCCTCGATCGCGAGGGGGTGGAAGTGGAAGGGATCCTCGAGGATCGTGGCCTCCTTGACCGAGGGGTCTTCGAGGTCGATCCAGTGCAGGGCCCCTTCGGGCTCCCGGAGCAGCTCCGACCGGACCTCCTGGTGCTGCTCGATGCGCCCGCCGACGCACCGGAAGTAGGTCAGCATCGGCGGGCGCTCGCCGTCAGTCTCCGACGGGCTTCTCGAGCTGGGCCTGGGCCGCGGCCAGCCGGGCGATGGGCACCCGGTAGGGCGAGCAGGACACGTAGTTGAGCCCCACCTTGTGGAAGAAGTGGATGGAGGACGGGTCGCCCCCGTGCTCGCCGCAGACCCCCACCTTCAGGTCCGGCTTCACCTTCCGGCCCTTCTGCACCCCGATCTCCACGAGCTGGCCCACTCCCCCCGCGTCCAGGGACACGAAGGGGTCCTTCTCCAGGATGCCGTGCTCCTGGTAGTAGAGCAGGAACTTCGAGGCGTCGTCGCGCGAGAGGCCGAAGCCCATCTGGGTAAGGTCGTTCGTCCCGAAGGAGAAGAACTCGGCCTCCTTCGCGATCTCGTCGGCGGTGACCGCCCCCCGCGGGACCTCGATCATGGTGCCGACGAGGTACTCGACCCCGGAGCCGTCCTTGCCGAGGACCGCGGTCGCCTCCTCGATCACGATCTGCTTCTGCCGCTTCAGCTCCTCCACGTGGCCCACCAGGGGGATCATGACCTCGGGCTTCACGGGGATCCCTTTCTTCGCCACCTGGACGGCGGCCTCGAAGATGGCCCGGGCCTGCATGCGCGTGATCTCGGGGTAGGTGATCCCGAGGCGGCAGCCGCGGTGCCCGAGCATGGGGTTGAACTCGTGCAGCTCCTCCACCGCGTGGAGCAGCTTCTCCTTCTTCGCGATCTCGGCCTTGTTCCTCGCTCCGCCCTTGGCCCGGAGCACGGCCACCTGCACCATCAGCTCCTCGCGCTTGGGCAGGAACTCGTGGAGCGGCGGGTCGAGGGTCCGGATGGTGACCGGGGTGCCGTGCATCTCCTTGAAGAGGCCGGCGAAGTCGGCCCGCTGCATGGGCAGGAGCTTCTTGAGGGCGCCCGTGTAGTCCGCGACGTGCTTGCCGTATTCCTTCTGGACCTTGGCCAGCTCCTTCTTGATCTCGGCGGTCTGCGAGCCGCGGGCCTCCTTCAGCCGGTCCTTGAGGCGGCGGGTGAGGTCGAGGCCGCGCTGCCCGCGGGCCGCGGCCAGGATCATCCTCACCACCTGGGGCAGTCGGTCCTGGGCGAAGAACATGTGCTCGGTGCGGCAGAGGCCGATGCCGCGGGCCCCGAAGGCGAAGGCCACCTTCGCGTCGCGCGGGATGTCGGCGTTGGCCCGGATGCCGAGGCGGCGGATCTCGTCCGCCCAGCCCAGGAGCTTCTCGAACTTCTGGTAGAGGACGCTCTTCTCGGGTTTGAGCTTGCCCGCGACCACCTGCAGCACCTCGGAGGGGCTGGTGGGCATCTCCTTCAGGATCACGTCGCCCGTGGAGCCGTCGATCGAGATCGCGTCCCCCTCGTTGACGACCTGGCCGCCCACCTTGAGCTTCTTCCCCTTGGCGTCGATGTGGAGGGCTCCGCACCCGACCACGGAGGGCTTGCCCATCTGCCGGCCCACAACCGCGGCATGTGAGGTCATTCCCCCGGTCGCGGTGAGGATTCCCTGGGCCACGCTCATGCCGTGGATGTCGTCGGGGACGGTCTCCATGCGGACGAGCAGCACCCGCTTGCCCTTTTGCGACCAGGCCACCGCGTCGTCCGCGGTGAAGACCACCGCCCCCGTGGCCGCACCGGGCGAGGCGGGCAGGCCCTTGGCCGCGGTCTCGGCCTTGGCCCGCTGCTTCGGCTCGAAGATCGGGTGGAGGAGCTGGTCGAGCGCCTGCGGCTCCACCTTCATCACCGCCTCGCGCGGGGTGAGGATTCCCTCCTCGACGAAGTCCACCGCGATGTGGATGGCGGCCAGACCCGTGCGCTTTCCGTTGCGGGTCTGCAGCATGTACAGCTTGTTCTCCTGGATCGTGAACTCGAAGTCCTGGACGTCCTTGTAGTGGCGCTCCAGCCGGGTGGTGATCTCGCGGAGCTGCTTGTAGGCCTCCGGCATCACCTTCTGGAGCTCGGCGATCGGGTGCGGCGTACGGGTGCCCGCCACCACGTCCTCCCCCTGCGCGTTCTGCAGGAACTCGCCGTAGAACTCCTTGGCCCCGGTCGAGGGGTTGCGGGTGAAGCCCACCCCGGTCGCCGAGTTCTCGCCCATGTTGCCGAAGACCATGGTCTGGACGTTGACCGCGGTCCCCAGGTCGTGGGGGATGTCGTTCAGCTTCCGGTAGGTCACCGCGCGCGGGTTTCCCCAGGACTTGAACACGGCGTCTCGGGCGCCCCGGAGCTGCTCCCGCGGGTCCTGGGGGAACGGCCGGCCCGTCTCCTTCTGGACGACCGCCTTGTAGCGGGCGATCACCTCGTCGAGGGCTTTCTCGTCGAGATCCACGTCGGCCGCCGCCCGGTACTTCTTCTTGATGGCCGCGAGCTCGTGCTCGAACTTGTACTTGTCGATCCCCAGCACCACGTTGCCGTACATCTGGATGAAGCGCCGATAGCTGTCCTTGGCGAAGCGGCCGTTGCCGGTCTTGGCCTTGAGGCCAAGGACGGAGCGGTCGTTCAGGCCCAGGTTGAGGATGGTGTCCATCATCCCCGGCATGGAGAACTTGGCTCCGCTGCGCACGGAGACGAGAAGCGGGTCGGCGGGGTCGCCGAGCTTCTTGCCCATGAGCTGCTCGAGTCGGGCCAGGGCCTTCTCGATCTGCTCGTCCACCTCGGCGGGAAGCCGGCCCCCGGTCTCCATGTAGAGGTTGCAGGCTCGGGTCGAGACCGTGAAGCCGGGGGGCACGGGCAGCCCCGCGTTCGTCATCTCCGCCAGGCCGGAGCCCTTGCCCCCGAGCAGGTCCTTCATGTCCTTGTTGCCGTCCGCCTTGCCGCCGCCGAAGAAGTAGACGTATTGAGTCACGACTGACCTCCGAGCTTCGAAATGTCCGCGATGCGATAGAAGAGGGACAGAGTTTGGTTCAAGAGGGCGAGGCGGTTCCCCCGCACCTTGGGGTCCTCGGCCATCACGAGCACGTCGGTAAAGAAGCGGTCGACGGGGGCCCGGAGGCTCGCGAGGGCTTTAAGCTCGATTTCGTATGCTGTGCCATCGGGAAACCGAAGGCTCAAGTCTGATGAGCGACCGTTGTGGTGTTCGGTTCGAACGGTGAAATCCACCTGCTCAAGCGCCTTCGCCAAGGCTCTCTCAGCTTCTGCCTCAAACAGTCTTGCGTCCACTTTAGCCGCTTCTCGTTCGTCGAGGATGTTCTTGGCTCGCTTGAAGACCATCGCCAGGTGGGCGAAGTCCTCGGGCGCCTGCTTCCGGACTCGCTGAAGAGCTTGGACACGAGCAAGTGTGTCGAGCGGGTCCTTAAGCGGAGTTGTATTGGGGGATTCCAGGACGGCCTCGATCTCATCGGGAGCGTAGCCCTGTGTCCTTAGGACGAACGCGAAGCGCTCTTTGAAAAAGCGATTGAGTTCCGCCTCGACCGCAGATGGTTGCATGCTAAGCAGGTTCGCGTAACCTGAGACAGCTTGGCGCATCAATGCCATCAAGTCGGGCCGTCTCTCGTCTGGTGTCGGGTGCCAGAAGTCGAGAACGATTCGAATCACGCCCTGAGCCGCCCGGCGCAGTCCAAAGGGATCGCTGCTTCCAGTAGGAACAAGGCCGAGACCGAAGTAACCGGCCAGAGTATCGAGCCTGTCCGCTAACGAAACGGCCGCGGACACCCTCATCTGTTGCGTGGGCAACCCCGTGTCTGGAGCGCTGCCCGCACCGGCTCCCAACTGGTAGTGCCAGCTGACCGCCGTCGCGATAGCGTCCGGTGCACCCTGGGCACGGAGATAGATGCCACCAATGACCCCCTGCAGCTCAGGGAACTCACGCACCATCAACGTGGTCAGGTCAGCCTTCGCAAGGAGGGCGGCTTCAGCCGCTACCATTCTCTCGGTGTCGCTCAAGAGGCCCAGGTCTTTCCCCATGGCCTCCACTAGGCTCACGAGTCGCTTCGCCTTGTCCGCGTACGTGCCCAGTCCACGGTGGAACGTGACGCCGGACAGATCCGCCACGCGATCGGCCAGCGGGCGCTTCAGGTCCTCAGCATAGAAGAATGCCGCGTCGCGCAGACGGGCTACGACCACGCGCTCCATCCCGCGCACGATGTCGTTCGACGAACTTGCGTCGGTGTTGGTCACGGCCGCAAAACGGGCAACGCTTCCGTCGGCCGTGGTCAGCGGGATGTACTTCTGGTGATGGACGAGCACAGTTCGCAGCACTTCGTTCGGCAACGTCCGGAACTCCAAGGGGACGTCCCCAGAGACAACCGTCGGGTACTCGACGAGGTCACGCCATTCCGTTCGAAGACCGTGGTCTTGGATCAGCCCTTGACCCGCGACCTTGGCAAGCCCCTCGGCAATTCGAACTGCCCGCTCTTCCTGGTCGAGCACGACGAAGTTACGACTCAGGGCTTCCCGCAGCTCACTGAAGGAGCGTACGGTTTGCGGTTTGCCAGCTGCCCCTTTCGGGAGGAAGCGATGGCCCAGTGTCGCGGGGCCGCTGGCCACGCGCGCCTTGCCCTTGCCCCCGTTCTCGGCCTCGTAGATAACAAGCGGGATCACTGTCCCATCGAGCATTGCCACAAGCCAGCGGATTGGACGGCCAAACGGGAACGCGCCCTTGCCGTCGTCGAGCCATGCGTCCCAGTTCATGCGCTTCGGAAAGTTGAGGGCGCGCAAGGCCTCAGCTATGACCATGGGTAGTACTTCAATAGCTGCGCGCCCGGGCTTGGGAACATCACCGACTACATAATCTTCGGATGGCTGTGTCAAAGCGCCTGCCGGCCTTCCGCCCTCGATGCCGCGCGACCCCTTTGTCGCGATTCGGAGATCTTCTAACCGGACGCTATTCTTCTTAGCGAACCCTTCAGCCGCCTTGGTCCACTTGCCCAAGGCGTCCCTGGCGATCTTGACCGCAGGTCCCCATACTGCGTCAATGCGGTCAGGCTGACGCATCAGGAGGTCAGCTCGGAGCACCAGGCGCCGAGGAGTCTGATACGTCTGTGTAACCCTCGGATCGAGTGCTTCACGCTCAGCCAGTTCCGCGAATCGGGTCGAGAGCTGGACAGCAAGCTCCGGCAGCCACGGCGCCGGCATCTCCTCGAAGCCCACTTCCAGGAGAAACTCAGGCACGGGCGGCCTCCGGCTCGGGCGGGACCGCGTAGGCGGCGGCGATCGCGCAGGCCAGCTTGCGGATGCTCAGGATCATCCCCGCCCGCTCGGTGACCGAGATCGCCCCTCGCGCGTCGAGCACGTTGAAGGCGTGGCTCGCCTTCAGGCACCAGTCGTAGGCGGCGAGGACCGATCGGCCCCCCGGCGCCTCGAGCGTCCGCCGGCCCTCGGCCAGGTAGCTGTCGAAGAGCCGCCGGTGCAGGTCGGGGTCGGCCAGCTCGAAGGAGTAGCGCGAGAGCTGGTACTCCTCCTCCTTCCGCACCTCACCGTAGAGCGTGTCCGCCGACCAACGCACCTTGTAGACGTCGTCGACGTCCTGCAGGTACATGGCGATGCGCTCGAGCCCGTACGTGATCTCGCCCGATATGGGGGCCAGATCGAGACCGCCCGCCTGCTGGAAGTAGGTGAACTGCGTGATCTCCTGGCCGTCCAGGAGGACCTGCCAGCCGATCCCCCACGCGCCGAGAGTGGGCGACTCCCAGTTGTCCTCCTCGAAGCGCACGTCGTGCGACGCCGGGTCGATGCCGAGGGCCTCCAGGCTCTTCAGGTAGACGTCCTGGATGTCGGCGGGGGGCGGCTTCAGGATCACCTGGAACTGCAGATGCTTGTAGAGCCGGTTCGGGTTCTCGCCGTAGCGGCCGTCGGCGGGCCGGCGCGAAGGCTGCACGTATCCCACCCGCCAGGGCTTGGGGCCCAGCACGCGGAAGAACGTCTCGGGGTGCATCGTGCCCGCCCCCACCTCGGCGTCCCAGGGCTGGTGGATCAGGCAGCCCCGGTCGGACCAGTAGCGCTCCAGGGCGAAGACGATCTCCTGCAGGGTCACCGGGCCTCCCGGGCCACGTCCTTCAGGACGCCGGGGGAGCGCAGGCCACGCTCCAGGTGGCTCGAGATCAGGTCGTAGTGGAACGACTCCAGTATGGTGGCCTCCGGAGGCACGGGCCCCCCGAGGTCGGCGGGCGCCCGGCGAAAGACCTCGCCCAGGAACGAGCACGCCCCTTCGGGCAGCACCGGTCCCGAAGCGGGCCCGCAATCATCGCACACGAAGCCGTGGGACGCACGGTGGTAGCGGAGGGAGCCGGGGGCGAGCGGCCGGTGGCAACCCGCACAGTGGTCGAGGGGCGGGTAGATCCCGTGGAGCTTCAGCAGCCAGGCCTCGAGGTAGCGCGCGAGGAGCGGCCCGGCCCCCCCTTCCTCCGCCGCGTGGACCACCGCGAGGGCCAGCCGGTAGACCTTCTCCTCGGCCTCCCCCTCGGGGGAGAAGGCATCCAGCAGCTCCGCCAGGTAGGACAGGAAGAGGGCGGTCTCGAGCCCCCGCTCCCCCGCCCGGAAGGCCGAGCGCAGGAGCTCGCACTCACCGAGGCGCAGCAGCTCGGCCCCCTGTCGGCCGTAGAGGCCCACTCGGACCTCGCTGAGCGGCTCCAGGGCCGACTGGTAGCGGGGCCGGCCCCCGCGGGCCCCCTTGGCCACCGCCCGAACCTTCCCCCGCTCCCGCGTGAGCAGGACGACGATCTTGCTCGTCTCTCCCAGCTTGTAGGTGCGAAGAACCAGGGCGTCCGACGTGAGAAGGGCCATGAGGGCGCGACGTATGCCAAGTGAACCCGCGTACGTTAGCACAGGGCCTCCGGCATTTCTTGCTGCGCCTCCACGGGGCGTGCTACTTTGCGGGAGCATGGGTGTGTTGCGAGTGGTGCGTCTGGTCGCCATCGTGGCCGGGGGCGCGCTCCTGGGCCTCGCGTGGAACGCCTGGAGCGGGCGCGGTTTCGTCCTCGGCCAGAGCGTGTTCGTGCAGGCGGGCGACGAGGTCATCGAGCCCTCCGAGGCCAAGGCCCGGCTCGACCGGGGGGCTCTCTTCCTGGACGCCCGGCCTCGGGACTTCTGGACCATGAGCCACATCCCGGGGTCGCTCTCGCTCCCCGAGGAGGACTTCGATCGGGCCTTCGCCGAGCTGGAGCCGAAGCTCCGGGCTACATTCAACATCGTCGTCTACTGCAGCGGCTACGGCTGCGAGGCCAGCCACATCGTGGCCCGGAAGCTCCGCGAGAAGGGCATCCACGCGGCCATCCTGAGCGAGGGCTGGCCGGCCTGGACCGACGCCGGCTACCCCGTGACGGGACCGCGGTGAAGGGGGGCGGGCGATGAATAATCATCCCTGGCTTCACCTCGCCCTCCGGATCGGCCTGGGCGGCTTCTTCCTCTACGCGAGCCTCGACAAGATCGCCGCCCCCTCCACCTTCGCCCGGATCGTCTACCAGTGGCAGGTGCTGGGCCCGGTCCCCTCGAACCTGGTGGCCGTGATCCTGCCCTGGGTGGAAGCGCTGGCCGGCGTCCTGCTGGTCGCGGGCCTCTGGAAGCGCGAGGCGGCGGCGGTGATCGCGATGCTTCTGGTGGTCTTCATCGTGGCCGCGGGATCGGTGATGGCGCGGGGGATCGACGTAGAGAACTGCGGCTGCGTCTCCACCGCCCGGACCGAGGAGCCGGGCTGGTTCAAGGGTGTAGGGTGGTTCTTGATCGCCCGCAACCTCGTCCTCCTCGGCGCTGCCGTCGTGCTGATCCGCGTCCCTTCCCCGTCCTGGGCCGAGGCCCCCGCGCTTTCGCGTGGCGTAAGCGGCTCACGCGGTTCGTAAGTCCCGCGCCCCCGCGACCGCGCTTCAAGGCCTCGATGGCGGGCCAGCCGCTGCGGCACGGGCCTTGCTCACCGGAACGAGATACCAGAACCGTCCGTGCCCCGCCCTGCGAGATCCCTGCGCGGCCGGGGCGCGGTCCCCTCTCGGGAGGTGTAGCCCATGAGTGTTCGAGATCGCGCATCCATCGCGGTGAGCCTGGCGCTGGGCCTGGCCGCCGGCGCCGCCACCCTGGGCGATCGCGCCGAGGCCCAGGCCTCCGGCCCCAGCATGCTCGACCCCAACCTGGCGGTGCGGACGGCCGCGAGCGGCCTGGACACACCGACGTCGTTGGCCTTCCTCGGGCCCGACGACATGCTCGTGCTCGAGAAAGGCACCGGCCGCGTCCAGCGGGTCGCGGGCGGCGCGGTGCAGGGCACCGTCCTCGACCTGGCCGTGAACTCCGCTTCGGAGCGCGGTCTCCTCGGCATCGCGCTGCACCCGCAGTTCCCGCAAAACCCCGGCGTCTACCTCTACTGGACCGAGAGCACGACCGGCGCCGACTCCGGCAACCTCGCGGACGTGCCGCTCCTCGGCAACCGGGTGGACCGGTTCCTGTGGGACGGCTCCACCTTGACCTTCGACCGGAACCTGATCCGGTTGCACGCTTTCCAGGCCGATGCCGGCCAGTCCCTGCGCGGCAACCACAACGGCGGCGTCCTGCGCTTTGGCCCCGACGGCAAGCTCTACGTGCAGATGGGCGACAACGGCCGCCGCGGCCAGTTGCAGAACCTCCCCTGCGGGCCCACCTCCGTCTGCCCGGGGCCCACCGTGCCCGACGACCAGTTCGGAGGGCCCGAGCCGGACAACGCCCACTTGACCGGCGTGATCCTGCGCCTCAACGACGACGGCAGCGCGCCCGCCGACAACCCGTTCTTCGCCGTGGGCGCGTCCATGGGCGGGGAGGTGGGCGGCAACCTCCAGAAGATCTTCGCCTACGGGATCCGCAACGGCTTCGGCATGGCCTTCGATCCCGTTTCGGGCGACCTGTGGGAGCAGGAGAACGGCGACGACTCCTTCACCGAGCTGAACCGCGTGGAGCCCGGGATGAACTCGGGCTGGGTCCAGATCATGGGTCCGCCCGAGCGCATCCAGCAGTTCAAGCAGATCGAGACCAGCCCGCAGTTCTTCGGCCTGCAGCAGCTCCGCTGGCCGCCCACAAACATCGCCGACACGCCGGAGGAGGCTCTCGACCGCCTGTTCATGCTGCCGGGCGCGCACTATAGCCCGCCCGAGTTCTCCTGGAAGTTCGAGGTGGCGCCGGCCGGCATCGGCTTCATGGCGGGCCGCGGGCTGGGGCCGCAGTACGAGAACGATCTCTTCATGGGCGCGGCCCGCACCACCCTCGAAGGCGGGCACCTTTTCCACTTCAACCTGACCGGCAATCGTAGGAAGATCGCTGTCGACGATCCGCGCCTGGAGGACCGAGTGGCGGACAACCTGGCCAAGTTCGAGATCACCGAGAGCGAGAGCCTGCTCATCGGTCGCAACTTCGGCATCGGCACCGACATCCAGACCGGACCCAACGGCAACCTGTTCGTGGTCTCGCTCAGCAACGGGGCCGTCTACGAGATCCACCGCCGTCGCTGACCGTTTAGACGAGAGGAACGAGAGGAGAGTCAAGATGAGGAAACACACGACGCTCGCCACCACTTTCGCGGCTCTGGCGCTCGTCGGCGCCGTGGGCGCGGCCCGGGCCGACCAGACGGTCAAGGCGCGGCTGCACGCGTTCAACGAGGTGCCCGCCATCTCCAGCACGGGCAGCGGGGAGTTCAGGGCCACGATCCACGAGGACTCCGTCGACTGGGAGCTGAGCTACGAGGGGCTGGAGGGCACCGTGACGACGGCCGCCCACATCCACCTGGGCCAGAAGGACGTCAACGGCGGAGTCTCCGTCTTCTTCTGCGGCGGACCCACCACGGACCCCTGCACCCCCGGCTCCGGCAGCTTCCGCGGTACCTTCACCGTTGCCGACGTGGTCGGCCCCACGGCCCAAGGCATCGCTCCCGGCGAGCCCTCGGCGCTCTCGGAGCTGATCGCGGCCATCCGCGCCGGCCAGACCTACGTCAACGTGCACACCAACAAGCACCCCGGGGGCGAGATCCGCGGCCAGGTGCGGGAGGACTCGAGCCGCTGACCTCGCACCCGGCCCCCCGGCAGACCCCCCGGGGAGGCGGGGCGACCACCGCCTTCCCGGGGAACTGCGGGCTTTGCTCACCGGCCACCGCCCGGTGATCCCCTGATCGCGCCGTCGCGCCAGTGATTCCGCATCGTGGTAGCCGAGGATAGGGCAGGGCCCTCTTCCGCAACGGGTTAGCCCCTTCGTTCCAGAGGCGAGCAATTTCGTGTTGGGTCAAGGTGAATTCTTGCTTGACATTCTGATATACGTAGGATAT